>ENA-OSEO01000087-OSEO01000087.1-sediment-metagenome-genome-assembly--contig:-NODE-87-length-242260-cov-7.760768_pt1 | contig 242260 bp, 200 predicted proteins | sample MGYA00237883_ERZ534232 | MGnify/ENA metagenome assembly ERZ534232
CCGTGCACCTGAAAACTATTCTTTGCCAAATCAATACCGATTACGCTAACCTTACTCATGGGATGGCCTCCTTCATGGGTTTTTGTCTACGCCATGATACCCCTTCGAGAGGGGCTGGGCCATCCCATCACTGCTATATACGGGAAAGAACCTGATTCGAAAAAGTACAGAAGCGGAACAGGCCCTCCCTTCCCGGCGAGACGCCACGGCGCATCAAGCTGGCTGCCTCGACTTGCTCAACTTCTTGGCGAAGTTACACGGGAAATTGCCCAATAATTGGGCGGAGCAGGTCCCGCGAGTCCCTGGTTGCAGCCTGTCGGCACCGGCACGCTTTTTGCTCCTCCTTAATGTATGCCCGGCTTCTTAAGGGATGTGTTTTCTTTGACTCTTCCGAAATATCCGGAACGCACTGTGAGGAATGGCCCTTCATGTATATGAGCAGGCTGGTGGTTCGTAAGGAATCCGCATTTCTGTTGGCCCACAGGAATCCGTACCTACTGCATCAAATGATCTGGAGCCTTTTCGGCGACAACCCCGGACGCAAACGGGACTTCCTGTATCGAGTGGTGGATCAGGTGCCCCGGGTGTATTTTCTCGCGGTATCCGAACGTCCTCCCCACGATACCGAATCATTATGGCATATAGAGACCCGGAGATACGATCCGTTTATCGAGAAGGGGCAACGGTATGAGTTTTCGCTCCGGGCAAACCCGGTGAGAACGGGAAGGAACCGCAACGGTCGCCACGCCCGCTTTGACGTGGTCATGGACGCATACCTGCGTTGTACGAAGAGACATCGGTCTGCATCGAGCCATGCGGCAGAACAGAAGTTGATTCGGGAAGCCGGCCTGCGATGGCTCACCCGCCGATCCCCCAAGTTGGGGATCTCTTTCCGCCCCGAGGAAGTCGTGGTGGGCGGATATCGCAAACATCCTTTCACCAAGGGTTCCCATGAGGTTACTGTGGCCACGTTGGACTTCCGGGGCATCTTATCGGTGGAAGACCCGCAATGTCTCACGCATGCGCTCTATCACGGAATCGGCCCGGCCAAAGCTTTCGGTTGCGGGCTGCTCCTCCTCCGGTTGCTCTGAGTCCTGTCAGCCTGTTGATAGACCGTGTTGCGGGCAGGCCTCCCATGCCCGTGCAACACTTCATGTCGACCTTGCGGCTCGCGTTCATTCCGGACCATTTTCGGCTTTGTATCCCTCCCGGCGGAGCATGTAACCGGCTTCACGGAGTCTGCCCTGTCTTTCCATAGCGTGCGCCGCCGGAATTGAAGGCGGAGCGGGATCCCAAGACACGGTGCATCGCCATGGAGGAGCACGCTTTCGAAGGTCCTTCATTCCCCGGGGTCCCGGCTGAGTTTCCCGAATTCCAAAGGCGGCCACCCGAACCGTTTCCCTCGATCCCCTCTGAGGATGATACTTCAGCAGTGATGAAAAACAGCATTTCGGACAGGCTGTTCAAAAACGATGACATGCAAGGCGCGCGAATCCTGAAGAATGAGGCGTACAACCGGTACGCCGGAATGACGAAGGATGAAGCGTCACGCCAAAGGCGTGAAAGCAGATCGCGTTTTTCAACAGCCTGTTATAAGATCTGGAAAAGCACCAATTCCTGTGGCAGACTGGGCGCGGATCGAGGGGGCTCAGGCTTTGGATGCGTTTTCTCCGATCATGGATGACGGCAGGTTCCTCCGTTGCGCGTTCCGCCGCGGCGGAGCATCCTCGGATTCAAGACACCCTGCGAGAGCTGAACCATGGAAATCAAGATCCCGGAAAAAGCACAGCTGCTGATGCGGCTTCGGGAAGGGGGATTCAAGGTACCTCCCTTTGTGTACCTTCCCGCCGAGGACTTTCGCCGACAGCGGCTGGATGTATTGAAAGCCTTCACCGAACAGCACTGCACCGACTATAAAGTAATCGCCCGGAGTGCTCATCCTATGGAAGACTTCTACCGGGGAGGAACGTTCGAGTCGCTGGAGACGCACGCGGATATTCTGGGTATCACCTATGCCCGGCAGAAAATCGTGACTTCCGCGCGTACCGCGAAACGCCTTTCCATCCTGCGACAACAGAAATTCAACGGGGCTCCGGCCATCGATGAAGAAGAGATGGGTCTCATCGTCATGCCGTTCATCGAAGGCCGAAATATCATGGCCAAGGTACTGGGCAATTCGTGGGAATTCGGGTACTGCGGGGAACGAAGGCACAAAGTGCGGCTCGAACCGTCCATCACCCGGACCCCTCATGACGCCCGGCTTCTTCAAGTATCCCAGAAAATTCAGGACTACCTGGGGTTTGCTTGCGAGATCGAGTACATCCTTTCGGAAGAAGGGGAACTGTATGTGGTACAGGCCAAAGATATATCCCACATCGAAACACTGGAAGTGAGGGAAAGCGAGCGGTCCGTGCAGATGGACGGAATCCGCAGGATCCGCAAACGGCGGAACTACAGGGAACGACCCATGTATGTCATGGACAACAAGGAATTCTATCTGAGTCTCATCGGCGCATGTGAAGATTTGGTCCACGGTATGTCCGGGGCGGAATCGAGCCTGGACGACATTCTAAATCTCATCACCGCCTACGAGTCGGAACTCGAGGATTTCGCCCTGAAGCACGAGCGTTTCGGCGTCCTGGGTCTTTCCATTCGCGTTCCCGAAGCTCTGTACCAGATCGCCAATCATTACCTGGATGAGACGCCGGACCTCCAGAAAGAGCTTTCCGCGGCCTTGAACCGGAACATGTACAAGATCGACCATTTCTTGTCCGAAGCGGATACGTTGATCGCCAAGGAACGGATCCGGATTCAGTTGTGCAGTCACGAGGCCTATGGAATCGATACGGTGCGCAACCCCATCTGGTCCGTGTACTGGCACGCGGAAAAGCACTCGGACAAGGTGAAGGAACTCAAACGGGTGGGGTTCAGGACAGGCGATACCGTGGGAGTGGACATCGATCCCGAAGACAAACCCACCGTATACCGGCTCTAGAGCAAAGCAACCGGATAACCTCTCTATCAGCCCATTGATACCCGGTATTGCGGGCAGGCCGGTACACAACGGCGAGATGCAAGCCGCGCCTTCGGCCACGCTTTTGCGGCGTGGCGAATGTTGAACGTAGGGATCGATCAGCCCCTATCGGCCGGGGTCAATGGGGACCGTAACCACGGGGACGGGGGAATTCTTGACCACCTTCTCCGCCACACTGCCGAAGTGGAACTTTCCTTTTCGTCCATGGCTGGCCATCACCACCATGTCCACCTGCTCTTGCGCAATAAGCTTGAGAATCTCGCCGGCCGGATCGCCCATGGCGATGTGCTTGATATACAGCGGGCATCCCTGAAGATACTGCCTGCAAATTTCTTCGAGCCGTTTCTGAGCCGTGGACCTTTCCCATTCCTGTATCTTTTCGATATGGGACCGATCGAACTCACCATACCAGGGTTCATGATACCCGAGTTCAGGGATTACATACAGGACATGCACCTCGGTCTGGTATTTTTCGGTCAGGGACGTAACGTAAGGCAGCGCTTTGGCCGCATTATCCGAGAAATCCGTGGGCCAGAGTATCTTTTTCATCGTTTTCGCTTCCATCCGATAACCTCCTCCATCATCGTTCCATGGCAACTGTCGCTTCACTACCGTATGCTCATCATTCGTGGGCTTTTGTAAAGGCCTCCCGGGTCTCAACGGAGGAACACGGCCCTTCATCCATCACAGGCGACGAGGAGAAGCCCTGCGGCGGGTGAATGATTCCAGGACCTCGCGGAGTCAGAAGAGCTCTACGGGTAGGTCCATGTGGGGCGCATGTTTGAAGCCCAGAACCGCCTTCACTCGCACAATCACCCGGCTTTGGACCTGAGGCAAGGCCTCTTTGGTCTCCAGGCTCGGTGAATAGCCGTCCATCACGGATATATCCTCCACACTCCGCGCCTGTCCCAAAATCTGGTACCCTATATCCGGTTCGGGATCCCATACCAGCAGGGAAACATGGGAGTTTACACTCAGGTTGGTCCTGGTTGCCGGGCAGAACCATGCGGAAACGGCGATCTCCCCCGACTGGGTAGCCTCGATTCGCCCCGCCGCGGCAATGTGAGGCAATCCTTCCCGATCCGCAGTGGCCACGAAGACGTGCCCCACCTTCAAGGCCAACGCCACGGCATCCTTCAGCGATTGCGGATTCATGGGACCCTCCACGGCTTTGTCTTCAACCTCCAGGGCGCACGGCCTTTCTTCCGTTGAGCATCCTCAACGGCGTCTCTCCGCACAACAGTGTATAAATCATTCAGTCGGGCAGCTTCTTAGGACCTTTCCATTTACGAAAGCGCTCCAATTCCATATCCAGCGTCCCCACCACAGAGAAACACTCATGAGAGGCCGCCAGAGATTTGTACATCTCAATGGCCGTCAAGGCAAGCTTGTCTTGTCCCCGCAGGATAAACACCGGCTCATCCTTCGCCAATTTCGGGATGGAAACGTCTCCATACTTTCCGGAAAACGCCATGGCAGCCTCCTTACTTACGCTTAAAACATAGTCCTTCAGACCGTCGGGTTTCTCCAAACCCGGTCCCAGCCCCGAATATAGAACAGAGATGGCAGGAGATCAATGAGTCCGCGGCGTTCCCGCACAACCATGGCTGAACGTCCGAGTCAGGAGCTTTGGTACAAGGCCAAGGGATCCTGAGGAAAGAATCGCGACCGGGTTGTATTTCGGCAACGAAGAATAGACCGGCACGCCTCGGCGCGGTCCGGATCGTATGGCGCACCGGCCTGTCATAGGCGGCTGTATGGATGCGCCCGGATGGTCCATATACTCGAGGGAAAATCCGCTTGCAGTTTTTCATAGGCCTCCTTGAGGGGTGTAGGCACAACTACCAGTTTATACCTCACGACTCCCCGGAGGTAGATCACTTCCGGCATAATCGCACTGTCCGGATGGTCCAGCAGTATGTCGTTCAGTTTGGACAGGGCCTCATTGAGAAGATCCCGGTTTAAGAAGCTCTTGGCCATACCTAAGAGCACCCAGGGAATCCATTCCTCGGGAGGCAGATATCCCATCATCCGGTCGTGCTCCGTCCCTTCATGATCCAAGAGGACTAGACTGGGCGACCATTTTATCCGGAAGTCATCGGTCCCGGTTCCGTCACTCACGACCCTTCGCAGAGGGATCAATCGAGTTTCCATGAAGCGCACTACCCGTTCATCGGAATGGGTCGTGGAATCCATTTGTCGGCAGGCAATGGATTCGGCATCGTGTGCATATACCAGCACGTGTTTTCCCTCTTCGGCGGCCTTCGTTAAAGCGGTTTCCACATCGGTCATCCATTGAATTTTCATGCGCGTGTTCCTCCCTCTCGCGGTTGAGCAAGTACCTCACGACAAAGCACCATGTATGCATATTCAAGATCGATGAGTTCGTCGAAAAACCGGGTCTCGACAGGCTGAACACAGATGATGAGATGCAGGACCCCCGAATCCCCGAGCATGAAGCCTGCACGGGATACACAAACAGAAAGGAAGGCCCGCAAGCCTATGTTTCATGTTTTTCAGCCTCCCGTTGTACGGGATGGGACTCACAGGGCCTGTCTCCTGGATTCCGCCAAGTCCCGTCTTTTCCGCTCGAATTCGTCCCGGTCGATTTCGCCCCGCGCATAGCGTTCTTCGAGAATTTCCATGGCCTTGAAGGTGTCAGTGGAAACCGGCTCCGGCTTCTTCGCAGCTCGAACGAGCCATCTCACGAATACAATAATGCCTATGAATAAGGCCAAGTACAAGATAAAGGACATCAACGGGCCGAGCCATCCCATACGCCAGGGATCCCATTCCGTAGCCCATCCGCCCCGCATGGGTCCCTGGATCAGCGCGGCGTTGGTCTCTTCCATCCAGAAAACGGCAAGTCCTGCCCGAAAACCTCTTCCCTCGCTTGGTGACGCAATCATGGTTCCTCCGCAAATCACCGCTATGCCCCGATTTCGAAACACCCATTCTGAAAGCGATATGGCCTTGAAAACCCGCCGGTCGGCGCGTCCTTCAACGACCGCCGGAATGGGCGGTCGAGACAGGCGGCATGTTCGGACAAGCGATGAGGGGGCTTCCTGCAGGTGCGTCTCATCATGCAGGATCCACACGCGAGGCATTTCATTGGTTTCATGCGGCTGCCCACAACACGTTCCAACACGGGCCGTCCATCTCCTATTTCGTGGAAAGGGATTTCAAATACTCGTTGCGATAGAAATCGCACTGCGCGTTGATCACGCATTCCGGGCATTTGGGTTTTCTGGCCGTACACGTTAGACGGCCGTGCCATATGAGTTGATCGGATACGCGAGTCCACAACTCTCGGGAAAACAGCTTCATGAGATCGCGTTCCACTTTCTCCGGATCCTTGTTCCTGGAAAGACCCAGACGGTTGGAAACCCTCAGCACATGAGTGTCCACCACCACTCCCGGTACTCCGAAAGCCTCGCCCAAAATCAAGTTGGCCGTTTTACGGCCTACGCCGGGGAGCTTCACCAATTCCTCCAGGGTATCGGGAACGCGCCCCCCGTGTCGATTCACCAACTCGGTGGCGCATTGTTTGAGGTTTCCGGCCTTGTTCCGGTAAAAGCCCGTTGGGCGGACGGCTTCCTCCAACTCCTGCAAAGAAGCCTGAACCATGTGTTCCGGCCCCGGATACTTCCTGAACAGGCTTGCGGTCACCTGGTTCACCCGTTCATCGGTACATTGCGCCGACAGTACCGCGGCCACAAGCAATTGCCAGGGACCGTCAAAGGTTAAAGCGCATCGGGCGTCCGGATAGGCCCGGTTCAGCCGGTCCGTGATCCATTGGGCTCGCTGCTTCAATTCCATGCACACCTCCTTCGCATAGCGGCCGACAATCACGGCGGTTTCCTCGCTTTTCCCCGCATTTCGTTCATAGGCGCCGACCGGTCTTGAAGCGGGTCGGCATTCCTGATACAAGACAGAGGCCGCAAGTATGCGCCTGAATGTTGCTTGCCTGCGCCGACGGAGTTTGTCGAAGGTCGCCGGCCGTAACTGCCTCACCCGAACCCCGGGATCCTATGATATACGAAACCCTTCTTATCCTCATTACGGTACTGATCATTTACACTTCTTTCGAGCCGCCGTCCACAATGGAAATCCACGTCGCCGCCACGGGTGGTTTATCTCTTCTCCTGTTTTGTGCGTATGCTGTTGCGGTCCGGATCCGGTTCCACCTCATCGTGCATCGTGTGAGGACGGCTTCTCTAAGTATCGCGGCGGCCCAAACGGTTTACCGTCGATCCGTTACGATGTTTTCGATCCTGGCCGTGTTCTGTTTCGCCGTTCACGTGTACCTTCTCAATCTCAAAGCTCTGTTGGACACCATACCGGGATTCCAACGATTTTCCACGCTTTCCGGCCTCATGGCCCTGTCCGTGTTCTTCGGGTACCTGATTTCGGTTCTGTGGGCCGCCTATCCTGTTTCGAAGGAAGTATTCGGAACGGAATGGGGCCGCTTCCGGTTCATCATGGCTCGCCTGAGGATTTACGGCTCCTTCCTGGTTCCATGGTTTGTTCTGTCCTGGCTTTCCGATCTCTTCGACTTCTGGTCCATCGATCTGTTGCATCAGTGGGGTGGTCTCACTCGGGAAATCGTGCTGTTCAGCGGCGTGCTCGCCGGGTTCGCCGTGTTCGCACCCGTCGTCATCCGGGTGTTCTGGGGACTGAAGCCCCTATCTCCAGGTCCGGATCGAAGCCTCATAGAAGAGGTATGTATCCGCAACCGATTCACGTACCGGGATATCACACTCTGGCCTCTCTTCGAAAAGGAAGTGATTACGGCAGGCGTCATGGGTCTCATAGGCCGCTTTCGATACATCCTCATCAGTCCTCCGCTCTTGTCCCTGCTGAATCGGGAAGAGCTCGCGGGGGTTATCGTTCACGAAATAGGACACATCAAGAAATACCACATGGTGTTCTATTTGCTGTTTCTCCTCGGGTATCTGGTTTTCGCGTATCCCCTGTTCACCCTCCTGAGTTTCGCTCTTGCCTACACAAACGCATTCCATCGTTTCTTCATATCCGGGGGCGACTCAGACCCGATCAGGGTTTCCATAGCCGCCGGCCTGGTACTCGTAGGGGGATTTGTCGTCTACTTTCGTTTCGTGTTCGGGTTCTTTATGAGAAACTTCGAACGTCAGGCGGACCTGTACAGCTTGGAGCGGATCGGCCGAAGCGAGCCTCTGGTGCGAAGCCTCGAGAAGATCGCCCTCTGGAGCGGTTCTCCCCGAGACACCCCTTCCTGGCATCATTTCAGCATCCGGGAACGGGTGGAAATGCTCCTGAAAGCGGATCGAAATCCCGAACTCATTCGCCTTCACGACCACCGGGTTCGGCGTATTCTCGTTCTCTATCTCGCTATGGCGGTTTTTGCGGGAGCGGGAGCCGGTGTTCTGGAACACCCGTCCGTGAGGCAATCCATGGAGCACCACCTTCTGGAAAACCTGTTCGTAACCCGTGTAGAGCGAAACCCTCACGACGCTTCCGCCCGCTTTCTTCTGGGCGCCTTCTATCTTGAAACGGAGAAGTACGGGAAGGCCGAGGAACTGCTGTCCGAAGCCCTTTCCATGGACCCCGACAACGCCGACATCCTCAATAATCTGGCCTGGCTTTACGCTACGTCGCCGGATCCCGACACCCGAAACGAACAGGAGGCGGTCCACCTGGCGGAACGCGCAGCTCGGCTCCAACCCGCCCCCCATATCCTGGACACACTGGCCGAAGCCTACTACCGGGCCAACCGCTACCGAGAAGCCGTTGAAACCGCGGAACGTATCCCTCTTTCATCACTCGAGGGCCCGGATCGTTCCCATTTCGAGGCGCAACTGGAAAAATTCCGGGAAGCCCTTTTCTCAAACGATTCCCATCCCGAAACTCCCTGAGCCTTTTCTTCGAATTCTCCACTCCCGCGCCCGATTCCTTCCTATTCTCATGAAACTTTCCGGCGCGGGATCGGATTCCTCCGCATCCAGCCGCCCTGAACGTATCACCGGAAACCGCCTCCGCCTCCGAGGAAATGAGTGCACAGGCCGAACAACTCAAAACCCTGGTGGATGAGATGATGGGGCTTGTGGGCGGCGAACGCGGCGGTGATTCCAAGCAATCGGATTCTCCGGCGGTATCGTTTCCCCGGAAACGAGGATCTTCAACCGGAACTCGAGCATCCGGGTTCTCCGCAGGGAAAAAAGGAAGCACACGATCTTTGAAGGAAGTAAAACCCGAGGACGAGATCCCCTTGAACGACAAGAGTCTGGATACGTTCTGACGGAGGATGCCCGCAAGCCCTGCGCGGCCGGCCAGGAACATGACATGATTCGCCGTCGAGCGGTACGGCGGCTTGCGGGAAACAGGAATGAAGCGCAATCGTCTGCATCGCGTTCTTTCCCGATCCCCCCGGATGCGTCCCCGCCGTCTTCCGGAACGGCTCCCCTCCCGGCGGCGCACCGAAATCCCGCCGTCGGAGGGGGCCGCCCCCCAAAAAGGCGGCCTCGACCGGACGGTTACTTCGCCACACCCGTCATGACACTGGAATCGTTGGGACCGCGAAACCCGAGTCTCTTGATTTGACTTACTCCCGCCGCTTCCAGCATTCCGCGGATCTCCCCTTCCGAATAGGATTGGCCCCGCTCCGTATTCAGGAGCATGTTCAGGGAAAACACGGCGGGAAACAAGGGTCGATCCTTGGAATCTTCCAGGATGAAATCGTGGATCAGAATCACCCCGCCGGGTTCCAGGACGGAGACGGCCTTGCGGATGAGATCCCCGCAAAATTCAGGACCTTCCCCATGGAGTATATGAGAAAGCCATGCCACATCGTACCGTCCCGGCAAATCCTGTTTCGTAAAATCTCCGCCGATGAATTCGATGCGATCCGAAAGCCCGAAGCTTTCAATGGTTCGGGCCGCAAAGAAACGGGATGACGGCAGATCGAACACGCGGGCTTTCAGGTTTGGGTACGCCAGGCAAAAATGGATGGCATACGTTCCCGGCCCACCCCCCAGATCGAGCAGGCGGGTCCTTCCGGACAAATCGATGACGGGTGCAAGACGCGGTGCGATTCCCATGGCCAGGTTGAACATACCCATGAGGAAGGCTTCCCGCTCCTGCGCTTCTCCATGGGACCGTGTTTGCGGAGGTTTGCCCGACGCCACCGCTTCCGGAAGTTTGGACCACGCATCCACCAGATGGTGGTGGTGCAGGATCATATATCCCACGTATTCCCGGGATCCCTTGTTCAGATACGTCCCGCTCAGGGGCGTGTTGCCGTAACGCGGACCGCTCTTCTCAAGAAGTCCCATGGCCGCCAAGGCGTTCAGCAACATGACCAGAGCTCTCTCATCGACACCCAAATCCTTTGCGAGTTCGGCTCCGGTGGCGTACTCATTCCCGATCCGCGTGAAAACATCCAGCCGTACACCCGCGTGCAGGGTACACGAACGCCAATAGGCGCCCGATATCTCCAGCAGGGGCCCCGAATTCAAAGCAGGCACATTCATGGATTCGTTCCCTCCCGATTATTGAAACCGCCATTGCCGCATGGAGCAGACCACCGAACCTTCCTTCCAGGGTACGAAAAGCCGGATTCCGGCGAATTTCCCGGAGAAACGGGATCTTTCAGGAATCCAGTCCCATTCCCTTCAGAATCTCGTCCACACGGCAGTGCCGCTCCACGTGGCGAGCCAATCGATCGTAATGGTGAAAACGATTCAGCCGTCCCTTTCCGGAACGGCGCGTCTTGAGTCCTTTGCGTTCCCGGAGATGGTTCAACAGGCGAGTCCGGAGCCCGGGCTTATCGAGAAGTCCATGGACGTAACATCCCGCAATGCGGCCGTCCTGTGAAACATGGCCGTCCTCCCAATCCTTGGAACTCCCCGGAGATCTTAGAGTCAGCAGAGATCGCACCGCAGTCCCCTGGGCGCGGGTTCTGCCCATATGTATTTCGTACCCTTGCACCGGCTCCCCCGTTTCCCGATGGGTCCCCACAACTCTCCGGACGATCTTGGTTCCTTCGAGGGTCGTCTCTACGGGCAGTAATCCCAACCCCCGCACTTGTTTTCGAGGAGACTCCACACCCAGGGGATCAAAAATCTCGTTCCCCAACAATTGATATCCCCCGCAAATGCCCAGGATTTCGCCTCGGAACCCCCGTATACCCTCGGAAAAACCCTCCCGTTCGAGCCACACGGCGTCCTCGACCACATTCTTGGTTCCGGGGAGGATCAACCAGTCGTATCCCGACAAGTCCCGGGGATGATGCAGGTAATGAACTTCGACATCGGGTTCCTGTTCCAGGATCTCCAGGTCCGTGAAATTGGATATGCCGGGAAGTCGAATCACGGCGACATTCAACTTCCCGGATGAAGGCATGGCCGGAGGTCGTTTGTCCACCTGCACCGCAACGGAATCTTCCGAATCCACATGAATGTCCGTGTAGAAAGGGATCAAGCCGAATACGGGCTTCCGCGTCTTTCGTTCGATATAGTCCATGCCCGATTCAAACAGCGCCGCATCGCCGCGAAACTTGTTGATGATGGTTCCCAGGGTCCTTTGTTTCTCGGAAGATGTCATCAGAACCATACTCCCGATGATTTGGGCGAAAACACCGCCCCGATCGATATCCGCCACGAGTACGCAGGGGGCGTCCACCCATCCGGCCATGGCGAAATTCACCAGATCGTTTCGCTTCAGATTCATTTCACAACAACTACCCGCACCTTCCATGACGATCACATCGTACTGATCCGCCAGGAAGTGATAGGACTCCAGGACTTTTTCACGAAGTTTCCGTTTGTACCGATGGTATTCCGCCGCATCCATCTGGCCGAATACACGACCCTGGAGCACGATCTGAGCCCCGAGTCCCGAGGAAGGTTTGAGCAGAACCGGATTCATGTGCACCGAAGGGAGTGTTCCCGCGGCTTCGGCCTGGACGATCTGTGCGCGACCGATTTCCCCTCCTTCCATGGTGACAAAGGAGTTGTTGGACATATTCTGAGCCTTGAACGGAGCGACGGCGTACCCGCGGTTCTTGAGAATACGGCAGAAAGCGGCCGCCAGGATGGATTTCCCCACATCCGATCCCGTACCCAGAAACATCACGTTCTTGACGCGGTTTATCATGATTTCCTCATGGTTTCAACAGCAGTTCCATGTCCACCCGATCCTGAAACCGTTTGACGCGCACCTCCCCCGTGTCGATGCGGGCGACCAAAGGGTCTTCCCTGGCGGACGTAACCATCCACTGGGTATGATCCGTAGGAGGACAGGCCACCACGGCCCACCCATATCCCGCGGCGGCGAGATGGACGAAATCGAAGGTCCGGCAACAAAGGACTTCCTTCTTACTTTCTTCCAGATACTCCCCCGATCCCATGAGCAGGTCCGTACCCAGTTTGGACAAGCCGACGGACATCTCCGGTTGAAGCAACTCTTCCACGGACACCGCCGCTACGCGGGCCGTCGCCACGTCAACCCGCTCGGGAAAAGAACACGACCCGTCGCATGCATCGCCGCGCCTGCCGTAATGAGTGTCGGGGCGTTCAGCGGGAGCCGCCCCGGGGCGGATTCGAAACAAAAACCGGGCGCGGCGACGCCGGCCTCTCTGTTCCCAACCACCGAATATCGTCATATTCCTGCGGGAAGCCAGCTTATGCAAGCGATCCAACAGCTCACTGTGAAGCCCGTCTCCTGTAAAGGCGCACAAGGGCGCCGGCAACACCATTGCTTTCACGGATGACGGCAGTGCCGCCGTTTTCCGGTGGATCTCCGCCAACACATCGGAAAAGGAGGCGGACAGACCGCTCAGGGGCACGGCTCCGATGTCCATGGGACCGGGAGAGGGAAGGGTATAGAACGAGGTCAGGTCCCGAACCGAGCGCAAGTCCAGATACACGGAGTGATACATGACCGGCCGGCGGGCGTTTCGGAGCGACCTCAACCCCGAAGGCCGAATTCTCCCGTTGGAAAGGGGAAGGTCGTGCAGGTACAGGGCCGTCGTGGGAGATCCCTTTTCCATCAGAACTTCCCCTTCCGGGCCATACAACCCGGAATGGGCATTGCGGGAGTCCAGGTTGGGTTCTTCCCCGGCTCGATTACACACGGCCACAAACAAGTGGTTTTCACCGGCCCGGGCGCGCCAGATGCGCCTTGGATCCAGCCCCGACGCAGGCCAGTTGGCGGGCACTAGAATCAGATCCGCCCCCCGGAGGGCCGTAGTGCGCGGAATAAGACCGTGATAGACATCCGAACAGACAAGCAATCCCAAACGCCCCCAGGGCGAAGGCGTCACATTCCTTTGATACGATCCTCCGGGGCAGGCCCAACGGATCTCCGTGTTGATCTTGCGATAGCGCAGGGCCAAATGGCCCCGGGGATCCAGAAGGACTGCGCTGTTGAAGAACATGCCCGTCCTGGGACAGCGTTCGGCTATGCCCAATGCCAGGTACACACCGTATCGGGCCGCCAAGTCCGCAAAGACGCGGGTGCTGGGACCCGGTACCGGCTCCACGTGAGCCGCCACGTCCTCCCTATCCTGAAACCCGTACCCCGTGGTCGCCAGTTCCGTGTTCAGCAGGATTTGAGCGCCTTGGGAAGCCGCTTCCCGGTTCAGCTCCAGCAAGGCCTTCACGTTCTTTTCTTTGCACCGGTGTTCCGGGGCGAAGTGAATCCAGGCCATTCGTAGGAAGGGTAATTCGCTCACGAAGCATCCGCCCAAATGCCGAAGAAGCGGGAAGCGTTTTCAAAGCCGACGCGCCGCTTCTCCGTGTCGGACAGCAGATCCGAATGGCGAAACAAGCGAACCTCGTCCTCGTAAAACTCCCGGTTGGAGTCGGTATTCGCCATGAGACGGGAAATCACCTCCGGATACTGGCCGAGCATATCCGACACGTCTTGACCGGAACACTTGACGGGAGACAGGGTCACTCCGATTCGGAAGTCCGTCGAAATCACCAGGCTCAACGTCTCGGGGGTGACATGGTCCACGACGATGCGGGAAGGGTCCAGAGAAGTCTCATCGAGAATTTCAGTGATGCGCCGAGTCACTTTCGCCTTGTTGTTCCGTGGAGTATGCACACAGACCGTCTTGTGGGGAAAGGAACGGACCGCCGACAATTGGCGCCGGAACATGTCTTCTTCCCTGTCTGAAAGGGTCTCCAAGCCGATTTCCCCAACTCCCAGACAATAGGGATCCCGGAAAAAATCTTTGAAGGTTTTCCAAAGAAAGCGATCCGTTGCCTCGTTTGGAAGGGTATCGGGAGGGATACAGCGGGGATGAATGCCTATGACGTAATAGGCTGCAAGACCTCGGCTTCGGAGCCCGTGAATCAGTCGAGCATGAGCCTCCAGATATCCCAGAACACCCGGAAGGCTCTTCGCCCCTTCACAAAACGCCCATGACACAGGGATCACCCGCCGTTCCATCATCCACGGAATCCGACTCGGCGCTCCCTCCAGAACCCGATCCAGATGCACATGGGAATCGATGATCCATTCAGGCTCCATCATGACGCGGCAGGTAACTCGATCACATGGTTGAAGGTGCGTTTGAACCCTGCGGGGTTCGATCTCCGTCTCACGGACTCCCTTTCGCCAGGCCCTGAAGTTCCAGCAGACGTTCAGGACGAATCCGCTTCCAGGGCGAATCCGCTCCATCCACTGAAAGCCCTTTCGAAGCCGTCGTCGCGTTGGGCAGATTGAAGATCTCGTTTATCGGAAAGCTGGCCGAAGTGGTCTGTGCGTTTCCCACCACTACGGGCTCCGGCAGGGAGGACAGGGGGAAGTAACCGAACGCCTCCCCTTCGTCATCGATGTATCCGTTGTTGTTGCGGTCCGTTCCCGCGGCCACCAGGTAGGTCCCGGGCTGAAGCAGATTCATTTCGAAAAGATACGAATCCTTCGCCTGCAGGGTGACCTGGCCCAACGTCATCAGAGTGACGGGATCGATGGCCAGCAGGTACACCGGTCCCACATCTCCCGCCATTACGGAGTCCGTGGCTTTGGTCATGATCACCGGCACCTGGCTGAAACCGGACGCCGGCCAATCCGCCGTGATCACGATAACGGCCGCGTGGGTCCCATCCTCCACGTGTGTCCGATCCACGGTAACCGTGACCACGGCGTCTTTGGGATCGGAAGATCCCACCACACCGCTGGTCTTGTCGACGGACAACCAAGGCCGCAGTCCGGAAGATACCTGAAACGGAAACGTACTGGAGGGATAGGTTCCACCCACATTGAGTACGGTGAGCAGCAATTGGGTCGTGTTCCGGTCGAAATTCAGGCTGCTTGGGCTCACCCCTATCTTGGGGGAAGTCGTCGAGTCGGTTCCCAGAGCATGCTCCACAGCCAGCTTGGCATCCATTAAACCATAGCCGTAGAGATCGTCTCTTCCCGGAACTCCCAGGTCCTGAGTCAAAACTCCGGAGGCCAGCCAGGCGTCAAACTCCTCCGGAGAAAACCGCTGTCCGCTGTTGGCGCTCATGTAAGCGGCCTGCATAAGGGCTACCACACCGGACACATGGGCCGTCGACATGGAGGTCCCTTGATACCGGCCGTAGGTATAGCGAACCGACCCGGACATGGAATCGTCTCCCAAAGTGGAGAGCACGGCATCGGGAAACCCGTCTCCATCCAGATCCACGGCCTTGCTGCCTCCCGGCGCCGCGACATCCACGACACTCCCAAAATTACTGTACCAGGCCAACTGCTTGTTCAAATCCACGGCACTTACGGTCACCACCCCCGGCAGCGCCCCCGGCACAAAGTTCGCCGCATTGCCGCTTTCATTTCCCGCCGCCGCCACCACCACAAGCCCTTGGGCTCGGGCCTGTTGAACGACATACGCAAGCAGGGAGGACCCTCCGGGACCTCCCAGACTCATGTTGATCACATCCGCCCGTTGCTCGGGAACCGTCAGTGAATCGTTGGGAAGACCCGCCGCGTAGAGCACGGCCTGACCAATGTCGTAATCCGTGCCGCCTGCCGTTCCCAGCACTCTCAGTATCATGAGGGTACACCGTTGGTCCACACCGGATACACCCACACCGTTATCCGTCCAGGCCCCGATGGTCCCCGCCACATGCGTTCCGTGGAAGGACGACACGCCTCCGCCCCCCTTGTCCCCAGGATCCGTTGGATCGGGATCGATTCCGTCTCCGTCTGCGGCGGAAACCGGATCCCGGATAAAATCATACCCCAGGCCGTCCACGAAACGTGTAGGATCAAAATCCGGGTGCCCGCCCAAAATGCCGGTATCCAGAACCGCAACGATCACCTCTTCGCTTCCGGTGATGTAGTTCCAGGCCGCAGGCAGGTTGATCAAAGGGTAGTGCCATTGCTGCGTGTAAAAAGGGTCATTGGGCTCCAGGGCCGGGCGACGGATGTAGTTGGGTTCCGCCCAAACCACGTCCGTTCTCTCGCGAAGGGCGTAAATCGCCTCCATCGTCTTCTTTCCGACCTCCTCCGCCGCCGTGGTAAACCATTGGACATCCGGTGATTCCGCAAGATCCGACATCCGGACGAGTACCGGTCTCGTTTCCGTATCCCCCACCTCGATGGCGTACCCCTGGGCATGCAAAGCCGCGGGGCTCGCCCATCCCGGCCTGAATTTCACCACCGCTTCCCCCGGCGCGAATTCCGCTTCAGCGGGAACGGGAAATCCTTTCCCCACGTCCAAACCCTGACCCAAAAGCAGGGTGTAATTGCTCGAACCGGCGCCGAGTTCAGAGGACCGGGGCGACGGACTCACCCGGATGAAGACCTCGCCGGATACCGAACCGGTGATTATCTGTTCGACTTTCCCTGTCCCCACGGACGGAGTCGACAGGTTCTGCCCGGTGGAATCCAACAGATGCAGATCGAGATCCAACAGGTCCGGTCTTGCAATGATCAAAGTGATGGTGAGGGACTGGCCGCTTAACTGGACTCGATAGTAATCCTCGTCAAAATCAAACTCGTTGTGGTAGTAGGCCCATCCCCCAACGGATGCGGGTATCCCGATGGGCTGCGCCGACAAGATGGAATCGTTGTCCCCCTGCTGAAACGGATCGTTGGTGTCCAAATCCGCATAGGCGTTGTCGGAAACCAGGAGGGCCCCATGGACCATGCCGCCGGGCGGAATCACGGAGACTCCGGGTGCGGCGTTCCAACGATGGAGAGGAAACGCTCCCCCCGAATGGAGTTCCATGGATGACGTCCAGTCGGCCGCTCCCTGAGAATGGTCCGTGAACGTGAGAATGAGCCGGGCTGTCGAACCGACCAGATCCTCCGCATCCAATCCGCTCGAAACATCCGGATCCAGGAAAACCTGAAACCAGGACAGATCCGACGTGAGTACGGCGATACCCGAGCCTGTGTCGTATCGCTGGTAATACAGATTCAGGGTTCCCTCTTGAAACGGAGGGACATCCTTCCAGAGACCGGAATGCGTCGCAAGAATAGGGGAGGAGAACCATTTGAATATCTGGGATTTCCGCAAGGTCTGATCGCCGTGGGACAGAACGGCATGCCCTTGCTCCTGGTTGAAGAACACGACCTTCAAATGGTGACCGGCGCCGCCCAGATCCTCCACGTCGATGCCGTCCGAATAATTCTCATCCAGAAAGACGGATATTCGGCTCAGATCTTCCGTAGCCATGACCACGGCGGATCCGGAATCGTATGTCTGGACAAAGTAATTAATGGTGGGCCCTGGAAAACCCGGCTGAACATCCTTCCAGATCCCATCGAAAGTCGCTTGTGCGCTGCCGAAGCACGCAAGACAACCCAGAACCAGAACCAACGTCTTCAAAAAGTTCGGCTTAGACACGATTCCCGCCTTTCTTCCTTTGGACGGACGCGTTACGGCAAAAGAGGGCCGACGAACGCCGGTGAAGACCGACGAACAGCGGGGATACGTACATCCGGAGAAATGGTGCGTGGACGGGGTACGCCGCGGTTACGGAAGCGCAAAAGCGCCGATCGCCTCCCACGAGAGCCGGCTAAAAGCTCACGGTCAATCCGGCGAATGGACCCGACAGATTGTAGTCCTGTTCCAGCCCGTTGGCATCCACATTGATGCTCAGATGGCGGTATCCGATGCCGACGCCCACAAAGGGCAACGGATTGAACGATACCTCACCCAAAAGGTCCAGCAGGTGCTCGTTGGAGAACTTGATGCCGCCGCCTTTCAACCGTACCTCCAGAATGTCCGCCAGAAATCCCAGGTTCAGACGAACTCCCGCCAAGGGACGGACCCATGAGATGGATCTTTTGACGGATTGGTTGCCGCCGTCCAGGCTCATCTCACCGTTTTGGTAGCGTCCGGCCACAAAGCCGTCCAGGGAGAATCCGGCCAGTATGTTTGTCAGATCCAGGAGCGTATATGCGTACTCGAGTTCCAGCATGATCCATTGCAGGTTGGATTTGACCTGAGTTCCCGCCGGAATTGTGGTTCCCCCGAAAAGAATGTCCTCCTTGGCGTTACGGGTGCCCTCCTGGTCGTAATAGGTGAGCCCGAAGGTGACATGGTGCCGTCCAATCCCCACGAAGGCCTCCCCGAAAGGATCCCCGTGGATTGCGAGATCCAGGTCCCCGGACAGGCGGAGTTCCGACCCGGTGTTCCCGTTGTTTCCCTGAACGGTTCCCGAAATGTCGTTAATCCAAATGTTCGCCCGCACTCCGATTTCCAGGGCTCGCCCGTCATGCACCTGGAAAACGAACAAAGTGACGAAAGCCGTCCATACACACAGAATCATTCCACGCATTCCCATGGACTCCTCCTGGTTGCAGCATAACGTATCTATACCATAACTCGGCGTATGTTGGAACACGGATACTTGCACGGTTCATGTTTCAGCAGAATTGCGTAATGAGTGCTTCCAAGATAGAATAGATCCCAGGCGAGAATCCGTCCGAGATTACCCGTCGAAGACACCCTGGGGCAGGTCGGTGAAACGCCGTGAGAAAAGCGGCGCGTCGAATCCAAGGCCTGAGGGACGTGTAGGGTCCCTCCAAAACAGGGAGGACTACGTCCCGGGAACCGTTTTTCGGCGGACTGACACCCATGAGGGCCAAGGGGGGGGTACATGGAGGAGAAATACGGAAAACCCTACGAATACAAGCGGGGCAAGCGTCTCCGTCAAAACTGCGGTTCCGGGCTGCATCGCGCGGTTCCCTCTTCTTGTGCGGGCGGCCTTTGTGGAGGTACTCCGGAACCCGTGTCGCTTCGGTATCGCAGCGGCAATACTCGGGATCGGGAATTCGTTGTAAAATTGTCCTCCGAGGCTTTTCAACGGTTCGGCCCCTATGGAGAGATCATCGATCAGTGGCTGCATTCTCCGGAGCTCCGATTTTTTGTGGCATGCGGGGGTGCGGCTCAAGTCGGCTTTTCAGCCATGACCCCGGGCGGCCCATCGAACGAATCCCTCGCCGTACTTCTGGCTATCGCCGTGAAACCGGAATTCCACCGGCGGGGAATCGGGAGTCGCTTGCTTCGTATGGCCATCGAATGGTCTTCACGAGAAGGATTTCGCGCCATGGAGGCCCACACTTCGGTAGACAATCGGGGAGCCCGGTCTCTTTTCAAACGAATGGGGTTCATCGAATCCGCTTTCGCGGACGGATACTACCCTCGAGGCCAAAGGGCTGTCCATCTTCTGCGTGTAATCGAGAACTCTTAGGGATAAGGTGGATCTTGCGATGCTCAGGATTTGTCCCATAATGTCGAAACCGGAGGAACTCGAAGGATGCAAAGAAGAGCAGTGCGCTTTGTGGAACGACTACGAACAGCGCTGTTCCCTGCACCTTGCGGCCCGGGCGCTCTTGCAGTTGTGCGAACTTATCCGCAGACGGGAGGTGTGAACAGGTCCCGTCCGCCTGTGTGGCCGCATGCGGGGAGCCATTGACAGGCCGGTGAAAAACGCGATCTGCGGTCACGCCAACGGCATGAGGCTTCATCCTTTCTCCCTGCGCGTCCCACCTGTCTGCGTGCGGACGCGCACAGACAGGCGCAGACAGGCGTCGTTGCGGCGTACTGTAGGTACGCCGCATTCCTTAGTATTCGCCCGTCTTGCATCTCATCGTTTTCCACCGGCCTGGCCGCCATACGTGGTATCAACTGTTAAAGAAAAAACGGAATTGGTTTTCCCTGCGCTTCCTCTTTTGATCTCGACGCGGGATGGGGAAAGGGCGCCGAGCAACCAAACGGTGGGGGTCTTCCTACGGCGGCATACCCAAATCGTTCAAGTTGAGCCGCGCTCGTCGATCCGGTTCCGGTCGTCCCAACCTCAATGGGAAAAAGCGGCGTGCCCATGAGTACTTTCAGGCGCATCCTCCTGTGCGTGATCCTCTCGTTGTCGACAGCCCTCGCCTTGGGCTGGGTATTGGTGCACGAATCCAACTACACTCTGGCGGCCCGCGCCCCTGTGGCGGAACGGGCGGGCATTCCCTTTCTCCCTGGAAACCCTTCCGACCTGCTTTCAGCCCCCTCCATTACCAGCGCCGCCTTGTTCTACGCCATCGTTCTCGGTTTCGGCCTGCCTGTTCTGATCCTGATCCCTCTGGGCCTATTGAAAGCCCACCGGAAATCCAGGAATCTGAAACTACTCATTCTAACGGTGATCTTTCTGGTCTTTCTGGCTTCTCTGAACTCGAGCCGATTCGCTTTCCACGAGTCCTGGTTCGCTTTAGGCGTGACCTTGTGGACAGCGGTATGGATGTTTCCGATCCGAATCCCGAACAAACCGCATGTCCCGGAAAAGGTTCATGCAAGCTCGTGGGCCGGCGCTCTCCTTCTTTCGACCGGACTCGTGTTGATTCCCGCAAGGCCCGTTCCGGACATCCTGGACTATAAGACGGTGCGGGACGTCCTGGAGTGGCCCCATCCCTGGGGAACGGCCTTGACGTCCTTTTACTACCGATACACGCTTATGGCGGCCGAGCCCTTGAAATCTCCCATACGGAGGACCCATCCCCTTGCCTGCGCCGACCCCTCCGTGTTCACCGTTGCGGAGTGGAAGGCCTTGTGCCGAGTGTTGCTTTCCGGCGGCGTACTTCTTGCCGCACAGGAGGACTGCCGGCCCCGGCTGCGACCCGACTGGATTGTCGAGCGGTACGGCGGCGGCATTCGTATGGTTTCGAGGCTTTCCGGCCGCGAACTCATAACATTGAACCGCGATTTCGCGGCATCTTCCCACAAGATTCTGGAGTATCTCCAGGAATGCGAAGGCAGGGAAGGTCTCACGGCATGGCTTCGGTGGTGCCTGTCGGGCGGTATACCCGCGGGTATACTCTTCATGTTCCTGGGATCCGGATGGTGGATCGGTAACAGGATCTTTCGGAAGAGGGGAGACCGGAAGTCCCGGTGGCTCGGCGCAAGCCTGATCGCCCTGGCCGTTGTGGGAATGGGTTTCGCGGTGTATTTCCGGCAACCGGTTTTGCGGGATCCGCCTGCGCCGGAGCAGATCGCAGGCGCATCGCAAGGTTGGAGCCGAATCCGGGCATTGAGGTCCCATGCGTCGAACCCGGCCCGCACGCCGCTGGAACCGCGGCTGCTGTGCGCGCTTCTCGAAGACCCCGACCCGCGCATACGATACTGGGCCGCTGTTGCGGCAAAGGGGAGTGAAGGCAAGAGCGTGCTCGGCGTTCTTGTCCGGAACGCCCAGCGGGATCCCGCACATGGGGCCGCGTCGGCCATCCAGGCTTTGGGCCGCTTCCACCATCCGGAAACACCCCGGGCCCTGAGCCGGGTTTTGCAGGAACGTCCCGAGTGGTATGTCCGGGACCGGGCGTATCGGGTGCTCGAAGCTTCCGGCTGGCGGCGGTCCATGTCGGGGAACACCGCCCACGAGAATTGCGGGCCATGGAAATGAACGCACGGGACCCCGGCGGCCGGGGCGCCCGGCCGGGACCGGCAGCCGCGGTAATCGTTTTTTGCGGTTTGGCCGGACTGGAATGGCTGGCGGGACGGTGGGGCCACATTGCATTTCCATCGGATTCCTGGGGCGCGCTATGGTTGACGGCCTTCGTCCGAATACTGGACATGGCGGTCCTGCTCGTCCTCATAAAGAGTTCCGTCTTTTCCTGGCCCCAGTTGGGCTTGTCGCGATCCCGGCTCGGATCCGGAATTCGTGCCGGAATTCGGACATCCCTGATTCTGTACGGCGGTCTTCTTGGGGCCTTCCTGGCGTACCGGTTATACTCAGGAGCTTTCCCCGATTTGTTTCCTCCGGGAACGGTCTGGTTCCGGCTTCCGTGGCCGGGGATCCAGTTCATCCTGATCAGTGTGATCCTGGGACCCTTTGTGGAAGAACTGGTGTTTCGGGGTTTGCTGTACAACGGCCTCCGAAACGCATTTTCAGTCTTCCCCGCGCTGGCCTTATCCATGCTCCCGTTCGCCATGGCCCACGGATTCCGGCCTGCGCATTTCCTTCCCGCCCTCGCCGGCGCCGTGATCTTTTCTCTTTCCTTCGAATCGTCTCGAAGCTTGTGGAGTGCCGTGGTTCTGCATGTTTTCGGAAACGCCGCCTGGTGGCTGTATGGATACTACGGATCTCGATACGGGTAACAGAACCTTATCAGCCCGTCATGAAACAGCGGGACGGACAGGTTTTCGAGCCCCTCGCGGAAATCTCGTGACGGCATGGATGGCTTGCGTCCTTCCGGGCGCCGAAATCCGGAATATCTTCCCCCGCTTTTCTCAAGAGAGCGCAATATCCCGGCGAACCGCCGACCGCGCGGGTACCTTCCGTTAATTTTTTTGAGAAAACTGAAAAAAAGGAACTCTTTCATTGCCATTTTCACCCTGTGGGGTTAGAATAAAGTATCTTATGTAGAGGTGGATTTCATGGCCAGAGAATTTTTTCCCAACCTGCGAGAGGATCGGATCGTGTCCCGACTGGACTCCTCCAAAGACCATTCCCGAGATCGTACCATTCAGCAAATCCGGTCCAATATCGATGAGCTGGGAAACCGATTGGCGCAAAAGCTCCTGGATTCCGGAAATGTGGTCACGACAAATCGACCCGAACTTGTGAATCAGCTGTGCGCTTGCCTTCGTAAGCTGGTTTCCTCGGAGGATTTCGACATCAATTACCAGATCGCCCCTTTTCGAAACCTTGTCCCTTCACCCAACTTCGCCAGCCTGTTTATGACCGCCTTCATTGTGGAAACCTTGATACACCATCCTTCCATTGAAGATATTTACGGAACGGACGAAGAGATCTACCTGGAGGTGGATTCCATTTTGGGACGCCAGGGCTTTTCCGGGTAAGCGCTATTCCCGGTTTCCCGCCGGGAATTCCGAGGGGTGGTCGGTTCCATAAGTTCTTTCGCCGCCTATGAGCAGAATCCCTCCAAATCGGAATGGGAGGCCGAGCCAAGCCCGGCTTTGGAGATGGGGACTTGTGTTCGCTTTTCTTCTGTTTTCCGTGCGGATCCACGCTGAAACCCGCACCATCCAGTGGCAATCGGTCCGTCCCGGGCTCGCATTCGATCGCATATACGATCCGGTTTACTGCCGCAAGGGAAGCCGCTTCACGGCGGCCCTGCTCATCGATCCTTCGGAATACCGCTTCGAAGCATTTCATTTTTCCGAGATGGAGGACCGTCAGTTACGCACCGCCGGCGAGTGGAAAGATCTCCTGGGTGCTCCGGTAGTTTTCAATGCAGGCCAGTACTACGAGCGGTTTACACACATGGGATTGCTGGTGCGGGAGGGCAGGAATCTGGGCAGTCCCTTTATCAAGAAATGGAAGGGACTTTTGGTCGAGGAGTACGACGGGGATTTCGCCGACCGGACACGGGTACTGGACTGTGCCTACCAGCCCCACGACCCTTCCGGCGCCGCTTATCGATTCGCGGTGCAATCCTACATGGTTCTGGACAAACAGGGAAACAAACGGATTCGAAAAAGCGACCTTCTGGCGAACCGCACTTCCGTGATTTCACTCAAGGACGGCCGATTGGTGCTGCTGTGCACGGAAGGGGCTTACACGCTCTATGATTTCGCCGACTTCATGCGGGAACTGGATCTGGACATCCACCATGCCATGGGCCTGGACGGAGGGCATCAAGCGCAATTGGCCGTCCAAGCGGAGTCGTTTCAGTACGAAACCTACGGTCTGTGGAGCACCGGCGCCCGTGCTTCCCTGGGTAATATGGCGTTCCCCGTCCGCCTTCCCATTCCCGCCGTCATCGCCCTGTTTCCCAGGTCTCCGTAACAGCCCGTTGATAAACAGTATTGCGGGCGGGCCGGTCAAAACCGATGAAATGCAAGGCGGGCGAATCCTGAGGAATGAGGCGTACAACCGGTACGCCGCAATGACGAAGGATGAAGCCCAACGACGCAGATCGCGTTTTTCAACGGCCTGGTAACGAAAAGGACCCGAATGCGCAACGTTGCGGCTCGGTTCCCGGGGTCCATGGGAGCGGCAATTTCGCTAAACCGGGCGCGCCGACTCCGGCGGAACGTCCGCGTCCTCCGGTTCTCCCGCAACGGCGTGAAAGCCTTAGTGCTGTATGGCGAACAGCTTCGAAATGGAATCGTCTTTGTGAATGCCGATGATGGCCTGGGCAAAAATGTCCGACACGCTCATCACCTTGATCTTGGCGCACTCCGCGGCGATGGGTCCCAGAGGTATGGTGTCGCTGAAATAGGCCATTTCGATGCAGGACTCGTGAAGCCGTTTCACCGCGGATCCGCTGAGCACGGGATGCGTACAAAACGCGTACACCCGTTTGGCGCCATGTTCTTTCAGCGCCTTGGCGGCCTCCGTCAAGGTCCCGGAAGTGTCGGCCATATCGTCCAGAATAATGCTGATATCCCCTTCCACATTTCCCACGATGTGCATGACTTCGGTCTTGTTCGGAGCCGGCCGCCGCTTGTCGATCATGGCGATATTGGTGTTCAGGGCTTTTCCGTAGGCACGGGCCCGCGGCATTCCACCCGCATCCGGTGATATGACTACGAGCTTTTGTCCCATGAACTCTTCTTTGATGAACGGGAAGAAGACCTGCGAGGCATACAGGTTATCCACGGGAATGTTGAAGAATCCCTGGATCTGGCCGGCATGCAGGTCCATGGTAACCACGCGGCCGGCTCCGGCGGTGCTGATCAGGTCCGCCACGAGCTTGGCGCTGATGGGAACCCGGGGAGCGTTCTTTCGATCCTGGCGGGCATATCCGTAGTACGGAATGGTGGCCGTGATCCGACCGGCGGAAGCTCGCTTGAGCGCATCGATCATCAGGAGGAGTTCCACGAGATGGTCGTTCACGGGATGGCACAAGGATTGGATCACAAAAACGTCCCGTCCCCGAACGTTTTCCTGAATTTCCACGAAAAGCTCCCCATCGCTGAAACGCGTCAGTTTCGCCTTGCCCAGTGGCACTCGGATGGTGTTACAGATACTTTGGGACAGAACCGGATTGCTGCTTCCGGAAAAAATCTTGAGTTCTCCTCGTGAATTGCCCATGTACGGCCTCCCGATTGGTCCAACGGAATGTATCGGTCGATGCGATCTTGGAGGTGCATTCGGGATATAAGGAATGCAGACGGGGATGCCTATTACCAATTCGAGGCGAAAAGATCAAGACAACACATGTTCGTCACCAACCGCCTCCGACACGGACGGCGGAGGGAAATCACCCTGAACCGCCGTTCGTCCGAGATCCCGCGCACGGTCTCCCCTCCGCCTGAGGGAACCGGGTCAGGCCCCGGAAACCGAAAGATTTCCCAGGCGCACGGCGGCGGGACCCAGGTAGGATTCGCGTTGCACCGTTTCCCGGGCAAAGCGCGCATGTTGAAACGCGGAATCCATGACGCCGCTCACGGAACCTCCTTTCACCGGAATTCGTCCCTCGGGCGTCAGATAGTACCCGGTCCGGATTTCTCCCGAGAACGCCCCGGTCACGGGATTCGGTTCAAAAGCCGAAAATTGGAGGCAGTGCAGCACGGGACGGGCTTCGAAGAGGGACTCCAACGGCGCCTGTCCCGGCTGCACCACCACGTTGGCGAAGGGTCCGGAGGCTTCCAGACCGAGATATGCGGCGTGACGGCTGTCCACCGGCCTGCTCGAAAAGACGCCGTCCCGAATCACTTCCACCCGCCGTGTGGCCAGACCGTTGGCGTCGAACGGACGGCTGAGCATACCACCGGGCAGGTGCGGGTCGCTGACCAGCGTCAACCGATCTCCCCGGACATCCCGAACCACGGGCTCCCCCGGCCGGAACCGGGACCACCCATGGTAGGCCGCCGGGCCGCTCGATTGCATCACGAAATATCGGAACAACTCGTCCAGGGCGTCATGGGAAAACACCACATCCATCAAGCCTGTGGGCGGGGTCCGGGCGTCAAGCATGTCCCGGACGAAAGATTCGGCCTGATCCACCAGCGCCGCCATATCCAGGTCCTGCTTCCTCCGCACTTTCCGGATCGCCACATTTTCCGCTTCCCCATCCGTCCCGTCGCCGCACAAAAGCACGCACTCGACATAGGCTTCCGTTTCCCGGTATCTCCCCTCCACGCCCCGGGAATTCCGAAACGCGATCTCGTGCTCCTCGATGATCACCTCCGAGGAACTCACGCGAAACCGACCCGACTGACTCTTCCGCTCCAGAACGGCGTGCACTTCCTGCATGACTTCTCCGGGGTCGTCCGCCAGCACCGGGTCGTATATGTCCGCCTCGACAGGTTCCCCGCCGGACTCGGGAAGGGCGAAGGGCTCGTTGGCCACGAAAGCGGCCATTTCCAGGCATCTCCGGATACGAGACCGGTAATCCTCTTCCGGATTGAGCGTCACGGCGGACTCCCCCAGGACGCGTGTTCCGTTCTGGAGACGTTCCTGATAAAGATGAATCTCGACCTGCTCCGTATTCACCTCCCGGCGGCATTCCGTCTGTCCGAAAATCCGATACTCCTGGATTCCCGTCGTGGTCGATCGGGTGAACTCCCACGCGGTGAGCCGACGGTCCCGCACGTGTTCCTCCAGGAAGTCCTGAATGTGTACAATGTCATGGAACGCCATAATTCATCCCAATCTCGCCCGCAGACGCAGATACGGCCCGCCGTCCGTCACCTTGACCCACTCTTTATGGCCTTTGCCGCACATTCCCAATCCTCCGATTTCCACCCGGTCCCCCACCATGGACACGGAATGCAGCAATTCAGGCACCGTACCCGTGACGATGACGGGGGAAAACACGCGTCCCGTGAGTCGGCCGCGCCGGATTTCACGGGCGAGGTATCCTTCAAGCTGGATGCCCCAGCCCTTGGGATCCTCCATGCCGTTGCTGGGTCGATCCAACAGGTATCCGTGATCCATGTCCGCCAGCATTTGGTCCAGGGTATGGCTTCCCGCACCGAAAAACGTGTTGCTCATGCGCACGTAGACCTTGCGGAGATACGACTCCCTTCGCCCGTTGGCCGTCGGAGGCAGGGACAGGCGCAGGGCCGAATGAACGTCCGTCAAGGCCCTCTTCAGAATTCCGTTCTCCACGATATGCGTCGGAGAGGAAAGTCGACCTTCGTGATCGAAGAAATAACTGGCCGCCATACCCGGAAGACTGGGGTCGTCCAACAGGTTCACCAGGGGGGACGCCACGGGCTTTCCCATGAAGAGTTCCCCCCGGGCCCGCTTCTTCAGAAACATGTCCGCCTCCATGCCGTGGCCGAAGGCTTCGTGGGCGAAGATTCCCGCAAACTCCGGAGAGAACGCCACATCGTACACACCCGGAGACAACCGGTCCGCCTCCATCATGCGTCCCGCGTCCTCCACCAGTCCGGCGGTCTCTTCTTCCGAAAGGGAGGCATGCTCCCATCCGCCCTGGTAGCAATGGCCCGTGTGGAGGGAAACGGACCGGGTCTTGTCCGACAGGAACACGGCGGCCACGATCTGGGTCCGGCACAGCCGCTGATACAGTTGCACACGGCGGTTCACAAAGACTTCCCGCTCCCGCACATGGCCGTATTGAATTACGGCGTCCGCTGTCCGGGCGTCCATTCCACGAAGCCGGGCATGCCGTTCTTTCAATTCCCCGATCTTCTCTTGAAGAGGCAACTCCTCGGGAGGTGTGAGAGCCCGGACATAGAACGATTCCTTTCTCGCGGGACCGGGTTCGATTTTGGGTCCGTCGTACCGGATGCCCGTCTTCCGAGCCTCCCGGCGCAACACCTGGACCGCCTGCTTCAGGGAAGCCGGCTTCAAGTCGTTTACGGCGGCCTCCAGAAACAATCTCCCCGTGAACGCCGTGAACACCACGCCCCGCACCGCCGCCGTATCCTCCACGGTCTGCCTGCGGTTCTGCAGCACCATGCGTTCTCCCTCGCGCTGCATGGCCAGAGCCGCCGCATAAGGGACGTCCCGCTCCAAATCGAAGACGCAATCCGACAAATCGAAGAACAGATCCCGATCCACGTTTTTCATGATTCGGTCACCCGGGGGCGCCGGCCGGCGCCCCCCTTGATATCGTGTACCAAAGAACCGGAGATCATGGACGGTCCATGGCCTCGAAAGCGGCCTGCAATGCGGCGTTGCGGACCTCCAGATCCTCGATGCGTTTCCGCTGTTCGTCCAGTAAGCGATGGAGTTCCTGGATGGCCGCCAGGGCCACCCCCGTACCGTCCAACGGAAACACGCGCCGATCGTCCCCCACGCCGAAAGCGCCGTGGAAGTCCTGGGCCATGGGGCCGATATGCCGCGACACGGGGCGCTCGTCCTTGTACACCCAGGAACTGATGGGGAGTTGCAGCAGTTTCGCAAGGATTTCCCCGCCGTCCACTTCCCGTACCTGCTCTTTCATCTCCCGATCGCTGGGGACCGGAGGAATTGAGCCGACGACGAAGGACCACACGCTGGACCAGGGGCCCGGAGTTCCGGAAAAATTGCCCCGCACCCTCCAGTACACGGTGGTTCCATTGGAAACCCCTACTCCGGTCAGACTCATCCCCGCCCAGGGCCAGTAGTTCTGATCCATGAGCGTCATGGCGCAGGAAGCGTCATAACACACTTGTACCTGGTACGATTCGGCCCCCACGTCGCTCCACATCAGGTTGGCCGGAAACGAGACCGTGCTTCCGTTGGGCGGCGACAACAGGGTGACCGCCACCGGAGCAGGGGACGGTCCGGGAGAAGGTCCTCCGCCGGGCATGGAAAACGACCAGACCGCGGACCAGGCACCGCTCGACATCAAGAACTCCGCCCGCACCCGCCAGTAAAACGGTCCCCCGTAACCCGACGTTATGGTGTACGAGGTCATGGCCCATTCCAGATTGGTGCGAAGGCTCGTGAACGCGGCGTCGTCCGCCACCTGCAGCCGATAATGGGTCGCACCGGGCGCCGTGCTCCATGCCAGATTGAAGGGCGGGCTGTTCGTGGAACCGTTGGCCGGCGAAATGAGCGTCACCTGGGAGGAAGGCGTGTTCTTCACTGTGACGCTTACCGCGCCGATAACGGCGCTCAGACCCTCCGTGTCGTACACGATCACGGTCACCGTCACGGGTCCGTCACTCGTGGCGGTTGTATTCCAGTCGTACTCGAACTGCCCCGTGCGGCTGTCGTATTCCGCATCCACCTCGGCCGCGGAACCGATGCGGATACCCACCCGCTGCACCCCCACGTCGTCCGAGGCGGTACCGTGAACGGACACGGCGCCGCTTACTTCAGATCCCGCAGCGGGGGCCGTGATGGACCCCGAAGGAGGATTCCCCGCGCCCGTTCCGGGCAAAGCAGATGGGCAAGGGCTATGTCCTCCAAGTGAAAGGATTCCCCGCGCCCGTTCCGGGCAAAGGCGCTTGAAACGCCCGGAAAATGGAGAAATTCCGGGCGACTTCCCCTTCGAAGGTGAGTTGAACCTGCGCGCTGTTGTCTCCCGTGAAGTCGATGATCAGTGCATGGGAAGCGCCGCTCAGGTCCTGGGAAACGTTTACGCCGTCGGCGGCGTTGGAATCCAGGAACACCCAGAATTGCTCCACTCCGGAAGCCACGATGACCAGAATGGACCCCTGGGAGTACGTTTGGATGTAGAAGTTGTACATGGGAGATTCCGGTTGATCCCTCCAGATACCGTCCGGCGCGGCGGAAGCGGCCGAGACGGCGAACAGTACGGCCAGGATCACCCACAAGACACGTCCAAAATGCTTCCTCATAGCGAACTCCTCCATAAAAACCGAGACGCATACGGTCAGGGTCGGGTTTCGGCCTCATTGCCGGAATCCTTCGCGTCATGCGCCCGCCGCACTTCCAGGCGCATGGGACCCGCATATCCCGTCATTTCCGTGTAGCCTCTGCCCCGGACGGGTTGGTCGTACAGCCGTCCGTCCACGAGCACGCTGCCTTCCCAATAGGTGATGCCCGTACTGCGCGTCGTCACCAGTTCCTGCGCATGAAACGCCGCTTCCACTTGCAATTCCGCCTGGAATTCCGGAATCCGGATAAGCCAGGAAACCGGATACCGGGCTCCCGTTTCCCGGCTCTCCCAGTGGGACCGGGGAAAGATTTCGAAGGATTCCCGCGGCAGCGGGACCCATGAGCCATCCGGATGGACCAGGGTCCCTAGGCCGAAGGCTTCCCTCGAGGAGTCCGTATGCCTTAGCAGATACAGCATGAGTTCCGTGTCGTTGTCCAACTGAATGCTGAACCAGTCCCAGCCCTCCTTGTCGGCCGGATCCAGGCGCCCGCTGGTGAACTCGTGGTCCATCCAGCTCCAGCCCCGGACGGAAAACATTTCGTTCCGCACGCGGAGAATTCCCTGGGTCTTCAAGCGGGTGAACGAATAGTAATAGGAAGCTTCCGCCTGATTTTCCGCCTTGGGCGCAAACCCATGGTCGCCGTGAAGCACCGGGGGTTTAAGGGGCGCGAGTTCGAGATCCAGGGCGTGATCCCCTTCCTCCGCCCTAAGCCTCCACGGGTCTCCGGGAATCCACTCCCACGAACCATTATACACCTTGCCCGCCTCCGCGGACGCGCCGGCCCTGTTCAGCGCGGAACGATTCATACGTTCCGTGTACCAAAAGGCGGCGTTTTCCAAATCGGAGACGGCGAAATGCGCCAGGAACAGGTCTCTCGGGGCCCATGCAGACGGGTTGCCGACCACGGCGGGGTCGTCCAGACCGTATCGAAAAAAGGTGAGTTCATAGCCGAACCACCGGGCGCCGTCCGTTACGTTCCCCGTGAAATACCACCATTCTATGACGTAGTCGTCGTGCGAAAAGTGATCCCTGGGAAAGGAAAACTCGTAGCCGGGACGAACCTGGGAAAATTCACGAGAGGCCCCTTGGAGGACGCCGGCGACCATGCAGCAGACGGCGAATCCTCCCCAAAACAGCATGCGCCCCCAACGGCTATTCATACCGGAAGGCCTCCGTCAGGTTGGCTCGGGCCGCCCGGGCGGCGGGGAACACGCCGGCCAGCACCGTGGTGGCGAACACGAGGAGCGTTCCCTGAACGAGAGCCGCCAAGGGAATGTGGAACTGGATACTCCATCCGAAGGCCTGCTTGTTTACCACGAAGATCAAAACCATGGAAATCAGAAAGCCCAGCAGAACCCCCAGCACGCATCCCATGGCCCCCACCATGCCCGCCTCCAGGATGACCGTTTTTCGAACCTGGGCGCGGAAGGCCCCTATGGCTCTCAGTATGGCGATTTCCCGCTGCCGCTCCAGGATGGCGGCGGACAACGTGTTCACGATGGCCAGCACGGCCACCACAATGGCCATGACTTGCAGGGCGTAGGTGATGGCGAACGTCTGCTCGAAGGCATCCATGATGTAGGACTTGAGTTCGTCCCGGGTGATGATCACGGCTCCGAAGGGCCCGGCGACTCGTGCTTCCAGCGCCTCCCTCACTCCGGCTTCGCGGGCGGGATCGTCCACGTACACATAAATACCCGTGAGTCGGTCCGGAGGATAATACCGCTCGAACACCTCTCGATCCAGGTAGGCCATGCCCCGCTCGAACTGGTAGTTGTAAAACACCCCCTCCACCCGGAATCGAGCCGATCCTCCAGGCGTTTCGAATTCCATGAAATCGCCCGGCTTGAGGTCATGATGCGAGGACAGCGCCTCGGAAATAAGGATCCCCCCGGCGCGGGCCCTGGCGTAAATCGCGTCCTTACTCCCCGACAGAAACCGGATTTGATCATAGCGCCGGTACGTGTCCAGATCGGCGCTCATGAGCATGAACCCTCCGTCCCGGTAGGCTTGCTCCAGTAACGTGTAGCCTTCCACCCTCGAAACGCCGGGCAGGGAACGGATACGGTCCGCACACTCCGCGGGAAAAGGCGACGGGACGCCTCGTTCTACCCGATACCGGTCCGTGAGATAGAATTGAAACCGCACCACCTGGTCGATGAGATCCGCCAGCGAATTGCGGAAGCTGTGGATCATGAACACGAAGCTGACCATCATGCCCAGGCTCACCATGATGGCGCAGAGAATCACCGATGAGCGGCCGAGGTTCCGCCGGATACTGCCGTGCGCCAGGAACCCCTCCGCGCCGAGAAACCGCCGGAGCCCGCGATACAGGATGCCGCTCAACGGACCGATCACGGAAGGCGTGACCAGGGTCATCCCCAGCATCAGCGCCATGATGGCGCCGTATCCGAACAGGGGCATGCCCCAAACGGGTCCCGGAAACGCCAGGAAAACGGACAATCCCAGAAGGGCCAGGCCCGCCGCCAGCAGCCTGGGGTGGCGCTCCCGGAAACGGACTTCGTACATGCCCGCCCGGAGCGTCTCCGCCTGGCTGGTGCGGGCGGCTTCCATGGCCGGGATCATGGAGGACAGGAAAGAGGCGATGAGACCCATGAGAAGGCCCAGCGTCATGACTCGGGGAGAAAAAACGATCCCCCGGGTCTCCACGGGGGCATACAGCGTATTCACCGTGGTAGCGAGCGTATCCACCGTCAGGAAGGAGAGAAGGTATCCGAATCCGATTCCCGCCAGCCCCCCGGCAAAGCCGTACACCAGGCTTTCGGCGGAAAAGATCCAGAATATGCCGGCCCGGGTCACACCCAGGGAGCGCAGGATGCCGATCTGCCTCCGCTTTCGGATGTAGGATATGAAAATTGTGTTGTAAATCAGAAACATTCCCACAAGCAGGGAAATCAGACTGAGGGCCGTGATGTTCAGTTGAAACGAGGACACCAGATCCATCATCCCCGTTCCGCTGGTTTCCAGGGTGTAGGCGGACAGAAACCCGGGCAGCGCCTCGTTGAGTTCCCTTTCCACCGCATGAAGGTCGCTGCCGGGCCACAGGTACACGTCGATCCGGTCCAGCAGCCCGATCTTGTCGAAACGCTGCTGCGCCCAGGCGATGTCGAGGACGCCGTACCGATTCCCGCCGCCCACGTAGGCAGGGCTATGTATGACTCCCAGGACCCGAAATTCCAGGATCCGATCCAGAAACCTCGCCTGGACCCGGTCACCGGCGCTCAAGCCGTGCTCCCGGGCGAATCCGGCATGAAGCAGAACGGCTTCGGGGTCCAGGATGAGATCCAGGTAGCTCGCGCTGCGGCCCAGCTCCAGCCGATACCCGTTCCGTGGATCCGCGCCGCCGATGAGATCGGCGCCGTAGATCAGCAGAGGGATTTCCGTTCCCCGGATCAGGAAGGTGACCGGTACGGCAAGCATGGGCTGCGCCTTCCGGACGGCCGGATGGCTCTGCACCCGGGTCAGAATACCCTCGTCGAACCCGAACTCACCGGCGGCCACATGGAGATCGGGCATACCGGGGACATACCCCCTGGGCCGGGAAAAACTTTCCTGGATGGTCACGTGCGCCGTCTCCACGGCGACGAAGATCCCGATTCCCAGGGCGATGCCCAGGATCGTGAGCACGTACCGGCCTTTGTTGGCGGAGAAATCCCCCAACGCCACGTATCGCATGAGGTTCTTGAAGGCCGTGATTTTCGAGGGCGCCGTCATGATGCCGATTCGTCCAGAATGACTCCGTCGTTCATACGGATGACCCTGTCTGCGGCACGGGCCAGATCTTCCTGGTGGGTCACCAGCACGACGGCCAGGTGGGTTTCCTTCCCGAGCCGATGGAACAGGCGCATGATTTCGCGGGAGTTGTCCGAATCCAGGTTTCCGGTGGGCTCGTCCGCCAAAAGCAGATCGGGTTGGCGGATCAGGCTGCGGGCGATGGACACGCGTTGCTGCTGGCCGCCGGAAAGCTGGCCGGGCAAGTGACCCTCCCACCGATCCATTCCCACGAAAGCCAACAGCTCCCGGGCTCGCTGGTGAGCCTCCCGGCCGGGAATCCCCGCCAGATACAGGGGCAGCGCCGTATTCTCCAGGGCCGTCAGATGAGGAAGCAGATTAAAGAACTGGAAGACGATTCCGATCCGCTCCCCCCGCAGCCGGGTGATCTCCTCGTCCGTCAATTGGGAAAGGTCCCGCCCGTCAAACCATATCTTCCCTCGGGTGGGCGTATCCAGCCCTCCCATCAGGTTGAGCAACGTGGACTTCCCGCAGCCGCTGGGGCCCATGACGGAAAGAAACTCTCCCTTCCCCACCTCGAGGAACACCTCCCGCAACGCCGCCTGTTGCACTTGACCGACCTGATATATTTTGGTTACATGTTCCAGGGATACGAGCACGGAATCCATGGCTGGGGGGTCTCCTGATCACAAAACCTGCCGGAACCTTCCTGCGCGCCGCCCATGTACGGCGTGGAAGCGCATCCGATACGGGACACAAGATCCTCCACGGCATGAGGAGCCGCCCTTGGTATCCCGGCGCAAGCAGGGACGTTCACCCGCCGCGGCCGGTTCCGACTCCGGGCCCGGCGGGTGTATAGAATAGCGTATGCCGGTTTCCCGCACAAGACGTATCCGGCGGCGGTATCCGGCCGATCCGAGATTCTTCCGGATTCGCCGTAGCGGTGAGCCCCGTAAACTATGAGCCCGGCCTTGATCCCTGCACTCGACGAAACGGGTTTTCATACTTATTGTAAAGAGTAACGCACCGGTGACCCTCTCCCGAACAGCAGGGTTACTCCGGAAACCACGAGAGACCGATACTACGCAAGGCGCGCGGATTCCGAAACACGCCGTTGTACACACGTTCCGTCCCTCGGTTGAATAGAAAACCACGCCGCCCGGGATGGGATTTTTCACCGTTCCAATAAACCGTTTCACCGGCCCCGCGTTGCGCCGGGCCGAACCGAACGAGGATATTCCCGGAATGAATCCGGCCGAAGCCATAGACACTTCCGTCATTACTCCGTCCCGAGACACGGGCGCCGCCCCGTGCCCAGCCGTTCCATGCCGCCCCGAAACGGCGGACACGGACACGGTGGACCCGGAGATGTTCCGCGCCCTCAGCGGGATCGTGCATACCCCTTTCTGGAAGGACCTGCGCGAAGGAGGGATTTTTTTCCTTCGACGGGTCCTCGAATCGCTGGTAACCCCCGACCATTTGGCCTATTACAAATTCCGGGGGCTCATAAACCTGACGTTGAGTTCCCTGATGAACATTCCCCGTTTTCCGCGGGAAAGCTGGAACGCGCTTCTGTGGCAGGTCGTGGGGCTCAAGAAGCGTATAGAGATTTCCCGCCTGCTCGGATTGGACTACTTCCTCCACGTGGGGTGGACCATCCAGGTGACGTGCAGCTACCGGTGCCGGATCTGCCCCCAGAAATCCCATTTCAAGAAGCACGCCGCCGAAATTCTCCCCTATGCCACGGCGGACCGGTTCATGAGGGAAATCAGAGCGTTCGGGTATCCGCTCATCGGCTCCTACGTCGGGGAACCCCTCATGTGGCCCTATTTTCTGGACATGGTGGAACGGCATCCCCGGCTGTTCTTCATCAGCGGCACCAACGGGGAATACGTGCCCGGACTCATTCATCGCATCGCGCAGGTGAGGAACCTCCTCCTTTTCGTGACGCTGGAAGGCGGTCCCGACACCATGGCCCGAATGCGCCGGCCGGACGCATACGCCAACGCCGTTCGCGCCATCCGCCTTCTCAGGGAACACCGGAAGCCCTTCGGCATCATCATCCCCGTGAGCCGCGCCAATTTCGATGAAGTCATCGACATGAAATTCATCCGCCGCCAAGTATACGGCCGGGGAGCCGTCTTCTACTGCTATTCTCCCTACGTCGGCTTCGACGACCGCTATTCCCTGACGCCGGAACAGGAACGGCAGGTCACCCGGCGGATCTACGAGTTCCAGGCCTCCTGGCATGGCGCCCGCTCCGTATGCCTGGACTACATGCGGGGATTCAACAGTACGAACCTCGGAAATTTTTACGATCTGAAACAACACTGCCTGGAAATGGATCCCACGGGGGACGTCCACCTGGTGGTCAACCAGAATCAGTTCCGCATCGGAAACATGGGCCGGGAAAGCCTGGTGCGCATGCTGAGCAAAAAGCGGACGCTGGCCTGGTTGAAGGAAAACGCCCCGCGTGGACACCTGGGTATGAACCGTCTCACACTGGGTCACTGGTTGCAGTAGATCCCGGCGCTTTTTCAAGGACTCTTCTCAGCATGGCATACTCGAAAACGCTTCAAAGCAGGTGGCGCCGCGCGCGCAATCACGTGCTGTATGTTCTCGCCCGAATCTATTTCAACCTTCCCGTGTCCGTGCAGAAGAAGACGGCCCGCCTGCTGTCCCGGGTCCTGCCCGGGGTCTACGGCCGGGGAACGGCCCTCTGGGCGGATTCCCTGCAGCCGGCGGGGCCCAACCCGCTGCTCCGTTTTTTGCGCCGGTACGTGCGGCAGGTCGCCCCCAATCCCTTCGGGTCGTTCCTCTGGAACGTGACACACCATTGGCTCATCGAAGGCCGCAAGCTTCGAATGGACTCCCGGCGGAAAGGAATCACATATCCCGCATTGATCCAACTCAGCGTGACCACCAAGTGCAATTACCGGTGCGTGGGATGTTACGCCGCGGGATGGACCCAAAACGTGGATCTGGACTACGACAGGATACGGAAGCTGTTCGACGAGGGCCGGCAGTACGGGTGCACCTACTACACCGTGCTGGGTGGAGAACCGTTCGCCTATCCGCGCATCCTGGACCTGTTCTACGAATACCCGGACTTCTATTTCCAGGTCTACACCAACGGTTCGCTCATCACCGAAGACACGGCCGCGCACCTGGAACGGGCCGGAAACGCCCAGATCATGATCGGCATCGAAGGCCTGGAGCCCGAAACGGACTGGCGGAGGGGTAAAGGGGCCTACAAGAGCGCGTTACGCACCATGGAACGGTTGCGGAAGGCGGGTGTCCCTTACGGTGTGGGGATCACCGTGACCACCCGGAATTTCGACACCGTCCTGTCGGATCGCTTTGTGGAAGAGATGCTCCGGCACGGGGTCCTGTTCATGTGGTTTTTCTGGTTCCAGCCGTACGGAGATCAGTCCCACTTGGACCTGATTCTGGACGGAGAGCAGCGTTATCGGCTCTGGCGGAGGATCAACGAAATCCGGGAAAGGCATCCCGTACTTTCGGCGGACATGCTCAACGACGCCGCCGTGGCGGGATGCCTGGCATCCTCCGGGCTCTCTCTGAACATCACGCCTTCCGGCGCGGTGGAACCCTGCGCCCAGATGCACTTCAGCCAGGCCAACCTGCAGGACGCCCCCTTGCGCGACATCATCCGGAATTCCCCCTTCCTGCAAGGGATCCTGGATTTCTACCGGCGAGGGGAAAAACGCTGCCTGGTGCAGGATTGCACCCGGGAACTCGGGGACCTCATCGTCCGGTGCAACGCCCGGGACGACACCTTCGGCCGGGATCTTCAGGCCCTGGAGCGGGTAGGGGAGTATAAGTCCCGATTCCGGTACTACACCCGGGAGGAAATGGACGACTTCCCGGATCCCTTTCTGCCGTTCAAACGGTTTTTCTTCGATTGTCTCAAACCTGGGGAGTCACGCTGAGCCATGAGACCGTCCGCCGGCCGACCGTTTTTTCAGGCTCCTCCACGGAACCCCAATGCACGGCAGCCTTGGATCAAGCTCTTTTTCGCGTACCTCCTGGGCTTGACGCTCTGTGCCGCGGTACTGGCCCCCCACTTCATCCTGCACCGGTACTTCGGAGCCATTCTAGTGGGGGTCTCCGCGCTGCTCACCGGGTTCACCTTCCGCAGACGGTCGCGGATGGTCCGGCCAGGGACCGCTTTCGGACGGTCCGGCGACCGCCAGGACCGGCCCCGAAAACCTTCCCGCAGGTCCTCCGGCGGCCGCACCCTGCATTGAATTCCACGCGCCGGCCCGTTAAGGGAATTCCACCGGGATCGCGCCCACCGCCGGTATGACCCGGTCCACCCGGAACCGAACCAGGAACTTGGGACCGGCCAGGTTCTCCTCCTCTTTCGGATACGTCCTGCGCCGCAGGGACTCCAGCAACTGCGTGTCCTGTTCCTCCCCGGTCATGGTGAGATAAAGCCGCTTTCCATGATAGCCGGGTCCTTCCTCCAGAAACAGATAGACCGCCCTGGGATTGGATCGCACATTCCGGTGGGTGAGCTTGTCCCGCATAATGAACGCCACGGTTCCATCCTCGAGCACGTGGGGTCGGGCATATACCGCCAGGTCCACATTTCCCTCGGCGTCCGCCGAGGCCAGCACGCCCACCCCTCGGTGGGTTTCGAAATATTCTCCGAGATTCACGTTTTTTCCTCCTGAAAGCGTTCGCAACTGAATTGCACGGCGCGGGCGGATCGCCGGGAAGACTTGCACTATCCGCGGAATTCCTCCATACTAAAAACTCCCGGCCCGGGCAGGGTACGGGAAAACGCACGCACGCCGCTATCGCGATGCGGGGCGGGAACCGCGCACGCCACGGCGATGCGGGTATGGACGTCCGACCCGCCTCCCCGCCGGCGTGTTCCGCCGGCCCGTTCGTACAGGAAATCGAGTTGCATCCATGATGAACAACATTGTGGTCGAAGTCAAAGACGTGTGGTTTGCCTATAACGGAGATCCCGTTCTCTCCGGGGTGAATCTCGAGATACGCCGGGGAGAATTCCTCGCCATTATCGGACCCAACGGGGGTGGAAAAACCACGCTCCTCAAACTCATTCTGGGACTTCTCAAACCGGACCGGGGAAGTATCCGGGTATTGGGCCGGGAACCCCGTTATGCGTCCCGGCGGGTCGGGTATGCGCCCCAGGACGCCCATCTGAACCGCGAGTTTCCCATCAGCGTCCTCGATGTAGTGCTCCTGGGAAGGCTTACCGGGGAGTTCCCCAAGCTCCGGTTCTCCCGAGAGGATCACGCCGCGGCCCGTGAAGCCCTCGAGCGCGTGGGCATGTGGGAACATCGCCGCCGCCGCATCGGCCGGCTCTCCGGAGGCCAGAGACAGCGGGTCCTCATTGCCCGGGCCCTGGCCGGAAAACCCGAAATCCTGTTTCTGGACGAGCCCACCGCCGGCGTCGATACCCGATACCAGACCGAGCTGTACGATTTCTTCCGCGAACTGAATGAATCGGTCACCATTGTGGTGGTCAGCCACGACATCAACGTGCTTTCCTCCCATGTCAAATCCGTGGCCTGTGTGAACCGCAGGCTGTTCTTTCACGACGAATCCGAGGTCACGCCGGAAATGGTGGAGCAGGCCTATCACTGCCCCGTGGAACTCATCGCCCACGGCATGCCCCATCGCGTGCTGAAAGTCCACGAGGACGATTGACATGTTCGAGGCGCTGCAATTCGATTTCATGAGAAACGCATTGCTTGCCGGGCTGCTCACCTCCGTGGCCTGCGGCGTCATCGGCGCGCTGGTGGTGGTGAACCGTATCGTATTCATCGCCGGCGGCATCGCCCATGCCGCCTACGGAGGCATCGGGCTCGCCTTCTTTCTAGGGATCCCTCCGTCTGTGGGAGCAGGCGGGTTCGCCCTGGCGGTGTCGGGCGTCATGGGAATCGTGTCGCTGAATCACAAGCACCGGGCGGATACCATCATCGGGGTCCTCTGGGCGGTGGGATTCGCGGTGGGCATCATCGTCATCGATCTGACTCCGGGATACAACGTGGATCTCATGAGTTATCTGTTCGGAAGCATCCTGGCGGTCCCGGTCCGGGACCTCTGGGTCATGCTGGGGTTGGACCTCATCATCGTGCTGGGAGCGGCCCTGTTTTATCATGGCTTTCTGGCCCTTTCCTACGACGAGGAATTCGCCGCCGTGCGGGGCGTGCCCGTGCGGGGTCTGTATTTCTTTCTCCTTGCCCTGGTCGCCCTGTCCGTGGTCATGATCATCCGCGTGGTGGGACTCATCCTGGTCATTGCGCTCCTCACCATACCTCCGTACCTTGCGGAACTCGTGTGCCGATCCCTCAAGACCATGATGGTGGTGTCCACGCTGCTGAGCGCGGCGTTCACCATAACGGGTCTGTGGGTTTCCTACCTGCTGAACCTGACTTCGGGCGCTACCATCATCCTGGTGGCGGCCCTGGTGTTCGCCGTGGTCCATACGGGACTCCACATATACCATCGGCAAAAGGTCCGGGCGATGGTTCGATAACCTCCGGACGAGGAAACCCCATGTGTGAGGAATGCGATTACCGGCAATGGCTCGAGTCCGCAGGGCTCGCACGCACCCATAACCGTCTCCGCGTGCTCCGGATCATCGGGTCCGCTTCCTCGCCCGTGACGGCTCAGGAACTCCTCCAGGCCCTGGACCGCAGTCAACCCATGAATCGGGTGACCCTCTACAGGACGTTGGATCTGCTGGTGGAACACAAACTGGTGGACCGAGTCAGCGCCGGAGACCGCTCTTTCCGGTTCGGCCTCGCCCCCAACGCGAACCACCCGCCTCACGCCCATTTCTACTGCACCCGCTGCGGGAACATGGAATGTCTCAACCCGGCCGTCTTGAAGCACCTCCGGAGCGACGTGGATTCCCTACAGGAAGTCTTCCCCGCTCAAATCGACAAGGTGGAAATCCGCCTGGACGGTGTGTGCAAGATCTGTTTGAGACGTTCCTCAAAAATCGTGGAGGCCCAAGCCCCTCATCCCGGATGAACCCCGACGGGAAACCGCGTCGCCCGCCCTTCCGGGCAACCCTGACTTCGGAGGAACCACGGAATGGCCTCTCCTTACTTCATGGAAGACCTGATTCTGAGGGATTTCAATGCGGCCGTATTCCAAGCCCATCGTCCCCGGCGGGCATCCGAGCGGGTGTCCGCCCTGCTGGACGCCTATGGGGAGCTGCTGCGGCGCCGTGATCCCGCGGAATTCGAACGCCTGAACCGCGTCCCGGACTCGGTGCTCCGTGAAATGGGCGCCCTGGGTCTGTTCGGCGTCAACATTCCCGAACGGTACGGAGGAAAGGGCCTGTCGCTCACCGAATACCTCGTGTTCATCGAGGAAGCGGTGAAGTTCGACCTGTCCACCGCCCTGGTGTTCATGTCCCATTCGTCCCTGGGAGTAAACGTGCTCCTGAACTTCGGGACCGAGGAGCAGAAACGGCGGTACCTGGTTCCGGCGGCTTCCGGAGACCTTATCTTCGGGTTCGGGCTCACGGAACCCCTGCACGGTTCGGACCCCCGCAATCTGGAGACCCGGGCCGAGGAAACGGACGGGGGAACCCATTATCTCTTGAACGGAACCAAGACCTACGTCACCAATGCGAACTACGCCCGAGCCTTCACCGTCTTCGCCCGCATGGACGCTTCCCGTCCGGGTTTCCTGGGAGTCTTCGTGGTGGAACGGGACACGCCCGGCCTGCGGGTGTCCGCCGATATGCCCAAAATGGGCCTTCGCGCCAGTTCCACGGCGTCCCTGCATTTCAAGGACGTGCGGGTCCCCCGAGGGAACCGTGTGGGGGAGGCGGGGCAGGGGTTCAAGATCGCCATGACCACCCTGAACTACGGCCGATTGAAACTGGGGGCCGCCTCGGTGGGCCTTCTGGACCTGTCCCTCCGGGATATGACCCGCCGGGCCTCCACCCGCATCCAGTTCGGGCGTCCCATCCGGGAGTACCCCCTGGTGCAGGAAAAGCTGGTGGCCGCGCGATTGCGGAGCTTCACGGCCTCCGCCATGAACGACTTCACGGCTCAACTCCTCGAGCGAAACCCCCTGCTGGATGCGGCCGTGGAAACCTCCCACTGCAAGCTCTACGGCACCACCCAGGCGTGGGAAACCCTGTACGACGCCTTGCAGGTGGCCGGGGGGGCCGGATACCTGACCACGCTTCCCTACGAAAAACGGCTGCGGGATTTCCGGGTGGCCACGCTCTTCGAAGGCACGACGGAAATCCATTCCCTCTATCCGTTTCTCTTTCTTCTGGGAAAAGCCCTGCGGGCCCCGGACATCGGGAACCGGGGGAAGATCGCCCGAGCCGCGGTCCTGCTCCGGAACGCCTTCCGGCCTCTGCGGGGCGTCCCGAAATTCGAGGATCCGCTCATGGACCGGGGGGCCGCCCAGATTCGGGCCAATACCCGCGCGCTCAGACGCCTGTTCTTTCTAGGGCCTCTGTTGTACGGGCCCCGCGTTCGGGACCGGCAGTTCTTTCTGCGGAGATTCACCCGGCTGAGCATGGCCACCTTCGGCCTGGCGGCCGTTCTGGCCCGCATGGCCGCCGAGCAGAATTCCGGCGTGTTCCGGCGGGAAGACCGGGACCTCCTGAAATACTACCTGGAAGAGGTCCGGCAGGTGCGACGGGAGTGCCGGAATCTGCTCCCCACACGGCGGGAGGCGCTGCATCGCGCCGTCATCCGGCGCCTTCTTGAGCCCTGACGCCTGCGCTTTGTCGGCCCGTTGATACATACTTTTGCCGGCAGGCCGGTGCGCAACGATGAGATGCACGCCACGCCTTCGGCGTGGGCAATCCTGAGGAATGAGGCGTACAACTCGTACGCCGCCATGACAAAGGAGGAAGCGCAACACAGCGGATCGCGTTTTTCAACGGCCTGTCATCAGCCTGTTGATAAACAGCTGTGCGGGCAGGCTGTTCAAAAACGATGAGATGCAAGCCACGCCTTCGGCGTGGGCAATCCTGAGGAATGAGGCGTACAACTCGTACGCCGCAATGACGAAGGAGGAAGCGCAACACAGCAGATCGCGTTTTTCAACGGCCTGCCCTGCATCCACGGAGACGAACCATGACACTGCATGTGGAACCCATCACCGGCGCCGTCCATCTGGTGAGCGGTGACCAGAACGGAAAATTTCCCCAGTCCTTCAGTTTTCTCATTCGGGACGAAAAGACCGTCCTCATCGACACGGGATGCGGCCTGGACACCCTCCGGGAACTCCGCCGGCGCTTCCCGGTGGACGAAGTGATCCATTCGCACACCCATCCCGACCATATGCCCTGTTCCCGATTGTTCGCAGACGTACCCGTTTGGTATCCCGCCGAAGCCCCGCCGACCATTCACGACTTCGACGCCCTGGCGGAACGGTTCGTGGGACGCGACCGGGCCCATGCCTGGCAGGATATGGTGCGCCGGGACATGGGGTTCGAACCTCCCAAAGACCATCACCTGCGCTTCCGCGACGGCCACGTGTTCGATCTGGGCCGGACGCAGCTCCAGGCCGTGTATACGCCGGGGCATTGCGTGGATCATTATTCCTTCTGGATCCAACGGGACGGCGTTCTGTTTCTCAGCGATATCGACCTGAGCGGTTTCGGGCCCTGGTACGGTCATCCCGAATGCAATCTGGAATCCTTCCGGCGCTCCATACAACGGGTGCGATCCCTGGACGCCGCATGGCTGCTTTCCTCCCACAAGAAGCCCCTTTCCTCCCGGGGCGGGGAGGCCCTGGACCGATACGAACAGGCCATCGATCGCCAGCGACGCACCGTGTTGACCCATCTCGAAACGCCCGCCACCCTCGAGGAACTCGTGAATCGTTCCCCCTTTTACGGCCATACCTTTTCCGTTCCGCTGGTGCAGCGGGCCTTCGAGGAGTCCATGATCCGCCACCTTCTGGCGGAGCTGTCCCGGGACGGATGGGTGGAAACCCTCCCCGGAGACCCGGTGCGCTTCCGGCGCACCCCCACCGCCGCCGGAGAAGCGTCCCGGAAGCTTCATCACGGATAGACGGCGCAAAGGCGTATCGCCTTTGCATGCGTTGCCCGGGACGCGGCATTCCGGGGCGGAACCCCCGTATCCCACGCCAAAGCTCTTGACCCGACGGGTCCGGAATGATACAAATTTTCATTCCGGGAGGGATGGCCGAGAGGTTTAAGGCGGCGGTCTTGAAAACCGTTGTCCCGTGATGAGCGGGACCGTGGGTTCGAATCCTACTCCCTCCGCCACCCGCGTTCCTCCCGAGAGTTTAGAGTTTGCGGAGAGATGGCCGAGCCGGCTGAAGGCGCTCGCCTGCTAAGCGAGTGTAGGGGCAAAAACTCCTACCGAGGGTTCGAATCCCTCTCTCTCCGCCACTTTTTCATCCCCGCACGCTCCATCCTGCTTCCCGAACCCTGCTTGGGGAGAACATCCATGCCCAGTGACGAACTCCAGCGACTCAGAGAATCCATCGCACAGGCCCCGGACAACCGGAATCTGTCCCTGGCCGAAATCCGTTCCACCTTCCTGAAACTGGGGAAGAGCTTCCCCCTGCCTCCGGACGTTTCCATGGAACCCATAACCGGGGGGGAACTCCGCGGGTTTCGGTTCACCCCGTCGCAACCCGCGGAACGGAAAGGGATTTTATATCTGCACGGAGGCGGCTATGTCCTCGGGATTTCCCCGCTGCATCGGGTGCTGTGCGCCTCCCTGAGTCGCATTTCCGGGATGCCCGTGTGGCTTCCGGACTTTCCGTTGGCTCCCGAACACCCCTTTCCCGCCGCCCTCGAGCAGGTCCTGGCCGCATACCGCCTCCTCATCGCCCGAGGATGCGACCCCGCCGGGGCGGCCGTGGCCGGGGATTCCGCCGGGGGCGGCCTCACCGTGGCCCTACTGACCGCCCTGCGGGACGCGGGGGATCCGTTGCCGGGCGCCGCCGCATGCATCTCCCCCTGGGTGGATCTCACCTGTTCTTCGGAATCGTACGCCACCCGGGCCGCCCGGGACCCCTTGGTGCGCCTGGAGGAAGTGCTCCGATTCGCCCGGTATTACCTGGCGGATACGGACCCGCGCCATCCCCTGGCTTCCCCCCTGTTCGCGGACCTCACGGGACTGCCCCCCCTGCTGATCCAGGTGGGAGGCGACGAGGTGCTGCTGGACGACGCCGTGCGCCTGGATCGACGGGCCCGGGAACAGGGAGTCTCCTGCACGCTGGACATCTGGGAGGAACTCATCCATGTGTGGCCTTTGTTCGCCCCCATGCTGAAGGAGGGACGGGACGCATTGGAGCGCATGGGAGCCTATCTCCGGGAACACACGGGGTAACGCGCCGGCGGGGGTTCGGCGTGCCCGGTCCCGATCCCATGGGAGGCTGCCGTGTTACAAGACGAACAGATTTTGGAATTCCTCAAAGCGCACAAGTCCGAAATCATGAGACGATTCACCGTATATGGATCTGAAATTCTTCCTGTAAGACCGATTCGGGAGATCTGTGGATTTCGTGCTCATGGATTCGCTGAAACCGCGCCTCAAGCCCATTATCAGCCGGGAGGCGGTCTATGCATTGAGATTCATACAGGAAGATGATCCGGTCTTGTTTCCGTGTTTGTGGTCTCCAATCTCACTATCTCAGAGATTGAAACATTACATTTTTATTCCCTGCTGCTTCGATTTCATCTGCTTTGGTCTCTGACAGATGCTCGATTTCTGCGCACTTATTGAACCATTGCACAGAAATTGGGCAATCGAGCTTGGTTCCTCAATAACATGCGCCTAAAATCAGCCAGTTATGTCTGGCATCTTTCTTGCCTAGGACTAACGAATAACCGGTACGAATAATCCCCATTCACCTATCACCGGAAAGGAGTAATTCACGTGGGTAGATACGAGGTGGCCCTTGAGATTTCCGGTCCCAGCGCCATGTGGACCCGTCCTGATACGGGAGATGCGCCAGTGAGCTACCCGGCTCCGACCTATGGGGCATGCAAGGGAATTTTTGAATGCATTCTTTGGAGCCAGTGGGCGGAAATAGTTCCGACCCGTGTCGAAATCTGCAAACCCATAATTTATCATAATTACAGCACCAATTACGGGGGCCCGCTACGGAAAAGCAAAATCATGAAAAAGGGCAGCAGCTACCAGCTCATTGCCACGGTTTTAGTCAATGTTTGTTATCGGCTTTATGCCGATCCAGGGAACAACGAAGGGGGTTATCAGCAACACGGCCGACCGGGCCTGCAGGATAGGGGTACAACGAACGGCGCCCATGCGTACCAGATCGTATTTGAAAGACGCCTTCGTCAGGGGCGTTTCTTCTCCACACCTTTTTTGGGCTGGAAGGAGTTCATTCCGGATTACGTAGGGCCTTTTCGCCCCGAAACCCAAGTCTGTACGGATATCAACCTGACGATCCCCAGCATGCTCCAGAGCTGCTTCCCTGGGGGAAGACGATCCTCTTTCAAGCCGGAATACCGGCAAGGAGTTCGGATCAATTCGGGAGTTATACGATATGTTGAATGAACTTTATGAGCTCACGAAACTAACGAGTATTTCGCATCTTTCTACGAAATCCTGGCATATGCATCTCAAAGCATTACCCAAAAACCATACTTTTGTTGTCTTCTTGTCAAAAACAGGACATCCCGTATCGCTGGAACGCGTTGCCAATGATCGAATAAAAAGCATGAGGAAATATGAAAAGAGCTCCGGTGACTCCTTTCCATCCTTTAATCTACCGCCGATCTATCAAGCGGAAACAGATGAGCAGCAACAGGCACTGAAAAAGATGCTCAAAATGCTCAGTTCAGGAAAACTTGACGACCACCAGAAGTTTCTGGATGACGCTGTGGAATTTATTTCGGCAGCCAAGAATTTATGGAAAGAGAAAGGGACGCGCGAAACTGAAGAAGATCGTATCAATAAGCGTCTCCAGTCAGTCACAAGGGAAATAGAAACAGTTCTCCGATCTCATCCTTCAGAAATACTTGCCGCTTTGAAAGAACTTCTGTCTCGAACCGCTCTACTGAATGCTGAAAGCCTTTCCAAAGCCCTGGTGGACCTGGTTCTCAGGCGTGCGCGTCAACAACCTGTTGAAGCGGGGGAGTGGGCCAAGATAATTCTCTTCTTCTTGAAAGATATGAAAAAAGATACGAAGCCGAAGAAGTATTCTCTGGTGTTCGAATTGGATGAAGTCGCACAGTTCGCTTATCCGGCGAATCATCCCAAAACGTTGGCTGCATGGAATCAAGCGTTGCTGGCCACTGCTGAGCCGGGTAGTACGGACGCTGTTCTATTCGATGCGTTCGGTGAGCGCTGCACAGGAAGAGAAAATCACGAGAAGTACCCGGAGTCCAGATTACCCGTCCTGGGCAATGTGAAGCTCAGGACCATGAGCAGTCAAAACCCATGTCAGGCCCGCTACGGGCAATCGGACTCGGCAAGCTTCCCTTGCGCATTGCCTCTTCGACAATCCCTGAAAGACGCTTTCGAATGGTTGGCCGGGGAAGAACGGCATGGAAAGACATGGAGAGAGATCTCTCAAGCGATAACCAATCAGAAAGCGGTGATCTTCGTTTATCCCGCATTCCAAACCACCGATCTTCCTGAACTGGCATCTCTTTTCGCACCGGGTCCCGATGCCGCCAGCCGCGAAGAATCACGGTTTGAGCTAGCGGCAGAACGAGTGACCGCTGCCCTTACAGGTATAGTCAAAGAAGCTCCGCAGGCGGAAATCCGGATCTTCGTACTGACCAAACCCGACGGTTACCGGACCAAGGTGCTTCTCTCCCGAGTGTACACGGCGCGTTCCCTGATGGAGGGAGCAAAGGTATGGCAGTTGGGCTGTGGCAACCTTCCCCACATACGTCTCCGGATACGCCTTGAAGAAGATAAGAAGGCTGTGTGGATCGAGCCCCGTGCTCCTTTTCCGGCCGAGGCCGTTGAGCATCTCAACACCGCATGGTTTAGGAGTGCTGCACAGAACAAGATGGTTCACGGAGTTCACATGGGGGATATGGTCTCCCTTCTGGCCGAACCGTTTTCTTTTACTCGGCGTATTGCTGAAAAAAGCCTTCGGCTTCTCCTCCGAAATGCCGTAAACCTGCTGTCTGCCATGGGTCATTCGGACTGTCTGGCTACACCCACCATATCCATCCCCAGGAATGGCCCGCGACACACCAGTGGATTATTGGCTCTTATGGGCCTGCTGCTATACAAGCTTGGACATGAGAAAGGAGACTACATGCACAGTGCACCGTTCTTGGTAGGTCGCGTTCTTTCGTTGGCAGACATTTTGCACAAGGACTATTGCAGATTGGTTCGCAACAACAGTTACCCGCCTCAGTTAATCGGGAACGCTCATTTGACGACATGTCTGGAAAGCCCGATACGCGGTTTGGCCAGGTTGAGTGAGCGAATCGCCGTTTACCAAGCTTGGGCCAATACAGTTTCCGGAAATGAGTCGGGTTTGGCCAAGTGGGTTCTTTCCCAATTAGCCGAAGTTTCCTTGGAGTTAGCTGGTCTTCCGCTACCTGGGCATACGGAGGATGCCGATAAGGCGCAAATGCTGGTGGGTTACTTGGCACGCCCCAAAAGGCAATTAGATATCGGATCATCTGAAAGCATTAACTCAAGCGAAGAGGAGACAAACCATGAATAGAGGCACTGGACTGCTAATTATCGAAGTCGTGAACTCAAATCCCAACGGAGATCCTGACCGGGAAAGCGATCCGCGTCAAAGGCCGGATGAACGAGGCGAGATTTCCCCGGTTTCTTTTAAACGAAAAATTCGTGACCTGGTAGAAAATAAGCAAGGTCCGGTTTGGCAGCAGGTAGCCGACTCATTTGATCCTCCTCTCAATGTGGACGAACACTTGATCCTGGAAAGCAGGGGACGTGATCGAAAAGCGATAATGAAAGACCTCGAAGATAAGAATGGGGCTTTCATCAAGAAATATTGGGACGCCAGGGTGTTCGGAAATACATTTCTTGAAGAAAAAGCCTCTACTAGCATCAAAACCGGTGTTGTACAGTTAGGTCTTGGAGTATCTATCGTACCTATCCGAATCGAGAGGATGACAACGACCAATAAAGCTGGAGTGGAGGAAGGTAAAGATCGAGGGATGGCGCCTTTAAGCTATCGCATCGTGCCCCACGGTGTCTATTGCATGCCGTTTTTCATCAATCCGACGGCGGCGACTCAAACAGGCTGCACGCCACGAGATATTCAAGTACTCCTCAAGACAATTCCCTATGCCTACACACACACGGCTTCGTACGTTCGTCCGTTCGTCGAAATCCGACATGCCTGGTACATTGAGCATGCTTCCCCATTGGGATCCTGTTCGGACTTCGCTCTCATCAGCGCCCTAACGCCCAAGAAACTTGGCAATCCTGACAGGCCGTCCGACTGCTGGGAGGAATATGAAGTGCCGAAAATGCTGCCCGACGACCTTGCCCGCAGGGTCGTTGAAATCAGGGATCTCATGGAGACCCTATGAGGGAACCCCTTGCACACAGCGCGATTCCCGAAAGAAAGATCCCGGGCCAATTGTACAGAACACACACTGCGAACGTTATCGACCTGGCCCAACAATTCGCTGCTGAGGCCTCCAGGTATCTCATTTCGGGTTCAGACACCTTCAGAGGGAGTGTCCGGTCTGCTGCAGCATATCATGATTTGGGCAAGTTGGCTCCTGAAAACCAGGAGGTGCTCAGGCAAGACAAGTCCGGCGGACGGCTCCCTCTAAATCATGTGGATGCCGGGGTGGCCCACTTGCTGTCGCAAGACAACCTTGAAGTTCAAACGGTCATGGCCGCGGCTCTAGTATTTGCACATCACAAGGGATTGCCCGCCTTAATGGATGAGTGCAACCGGGGTCCCAATGCGTTTCGGGTCGAGGAAACCGAACTTACCGATTCTTCGATTAGAAGGAGGGTGAACCAAATTCTGCCGAAATTGTTGGAGATCCATCAGTCCGTGATGGGGCAAGACGCTTGCCGAAATGAACCGCCTCGCTCCCAATGGACCCATCTACCTCCCGCTCTCGATTTCCGTTTGGCGCTCTCCTGCTTGGTCGATGCGGACCACACGGACACCGCCCGTCACTATCGACAATTGGGTGATCGATGGCCCCCCCATCTCCACCCACTCGAACGATTAAATATGTTGAGGAGTTATGTGAAGCTTCTTTCTGCCGATAAAGGGGACGCGCGCACCCAGTTGAGAAAGCTTGTGTTTGATGCTTGTCTTAGCGCAGAGCCGACTTCCTCTTTATACGCGTGCGGTAGTCCTGTTGGAACGGGAAAGACCACGGCGGTAATGTCTTATTTGCTGCATACGGCTGCGGCAAATAACCTCCGCAGGATCTTTGTGGTTCTGCCGTTTACCAATATTATCGACCAGTCCGTTAAAGTCTACCGAAGCGCCATTTGCAGGGAAGATGAGGATGCGGAAACGGTGGTGGCGGCGCATCACCACAAGGCCGAATTCGAAGATCTGGACAGCAGATATCTCACCTATCTGTGGCATGCTCCTGTCGTAGTCACCACGGCGGTGCAATTCTTTGAAACCTTGGCCAGCAATCATCCCGCTGCACTGAGGAAGCTTCATCAGCTGCCCGGATCTGCTGTTTTTCTGGACGAATCCCATGCGGCATTGCCCGCGCATTTGTGGCCTCAGAGCTGGAAATGGATTAGAGAACTTTGCGACAGTTGGGGCTGCTATTTCGTGTTCGGATCGGGCTCTCTCAATCGATTCTGGAAGCTGGAAGAGTTCGCGGATCCTCCTTTAGAGATACCCGACCTCGTGCCCGAGGAGATAGCATTGACAACCTCGGAGTACGAAGAAACCAGGGTGGTTTTTCATACACGAGAGGAACCGGTCGGAGTGGAGGATCTTCTCGGTTGGACAACCGCATTGCCTGGCCCGCGGATTCTCATTGTCAATACGGTGCAGTCGGCAGCCATTATAGCCGAAGCGTTTTGCACCCGGCATCAAAGGAAATCGGTGGAGCACCTTTCCACTGCCCTGAGTCCTTCGGATAGAAGAAACACGCTGGAAGACATCACAAAACGATTGCGCAATCCTCTTGACTCAGATTGGACTTTGGTGGCCACCTCATGCGCTGAAGCCGGCTTGGACTTTTCTTTTCGAACCGGTATGCGTGAGAGGCGAAGTCTTAACAACTTGATTCAAGTCGGGGGACGTGTAAACCGTAACGGTGAGTATGGATACGGGGAAGTTTGGGATTTCATATTACGATACGAAGGCGGATTGGTGGCCCATCCAGACTTTGAAATTCCTGCGAAAAAACTGGGCGAACTGTTCAGGGAGGAACTTGTGGGACCGGAGTGGTGCACCGAGGCTATGAAAAGGGAAATTCGGGATTCCGGACTTAAGAGTGTTTCCGATCATATCCATAGAGCGGAAGCGGCACATGACTTCCGGTCCGTGAACGATTTATTCCGAGTTATCCATTCCGAAACGGTGACGGCGATAGTGAATTCAGAATTGGTGGCGGCCATTGAGGCAGGTAAACGAGTTTCAGCACAAGACATTCAACAAAACAGCGTTCAGATTTGGTGCCACAGATCAGTTGAGTTTGCATTGCGCAAGCTATACAAGTCGAGCGATCTGTTCGCATGGACGCTTACTTATGATTCCTTCTTGGGGTACATGGCCGGTGTTATAGAAATGCTCAAAGCGCGAAGCGCTCCAGTAATAATATAATTCGAATATCACTATAAGCAATCGATCGAACTATGTATCACGAAGAAGACTTATTACCCCTTTCCCGACTGCAGGATATCGTTTATTGTGAGCGACGCGCCGCTCTTGTGCTTCTTGAAGGCCAAAGGGAGGATAACGCATATACCTCGGAGGGTTCCATCCTTCACGAAAAGGCTGACATTGGAGACAGCGAAAAGATGAAGAATCTTGTCAGAACTCGCGGACTTCGGCTTCATTCTTTTCGCCTTGGCTTGTCAGGCCGGGCTGACATAGTGGAATTTCATAAAGAACCGATCTCGTTTACCGGCGATATAGAGTTAGGCGTAACCTCGCAGGGCTCGGGGGAAGGGTCGTTCTGTTGGCGGCCTTATCCCATCGAATACAAGCGAGGATCACTGAAAAGGGAACGATCTTTCGAGGTACAGCTCTGCGCCCAAGGACTTTGCTTAGAAGAAATGCTTGGCGTAGGAGTCCGGCGTGGGGCAATATATTACGGCAAGACGCATAGACGCATGGATGTGGAATTGAACGAGAAACTGCGTGCCGAAACCATTTTGTCCGCCGCCAAGTTGCACAATCTATGGCGATCTCAGCGTACTCCCCCACCTCAATACTCGAAAAAGTGTCCGCCTTGCTCCCTCGTTCATGTTTGTATGCCTAAAATCGTCTCATCCAAAAACGACGTCGGAAAATACATCAAGCGATTCCTGATGCAGACCGACGGGGAACAAACCGATCCATGAAGAAGCTTCTGAACACGCTCTACGTGACTACACAAGGCACCTACTTGGCCCGCGATGGAGAGACGGTGCTGGTGCGATTGGATGGTGCGGACAAGATTCGGCTTCCTCTCCATACACTGGACGGGATAGTCTGCTTTGGACGGGTTTCTTGCAGTCCTCCCCTGATGGAACTGTGCTGCAATCGTAACGTCAGCATATCCTTTATGAGCGGGACCGGTAGGTTTTGGGCAAGGGTTCAAGGTCCAGTATCCGGAAACGTCCTGCTGCGACGGGAGCAATACCGGCGGGCTGATGACCCGGAGCGATGCGCACAGCTGGCACGGATGCTCATCCTGGGAAAGGTGGCAAACACTCGGACCGTACTGTTGAGAGCCTTGCGGGACCATCCGGAACTTACAGGCGGGCCGGCGATTGAAAATGCCGCCGCACGATTGGCCCGAACCATCAAGCATTTGACAAGTGAAATGGATCTTGCGGAAGTTCGCGGGCATGAAGGAGAAACAGCCAAGGTCTATTTCAATGTCTTCGATCATCTCATTACCGCCCAAAAGGATGACTTCTACTTTGAAAGAAGAAGTCGACGTCCCCCCATGGACAAGCTCAACGCTATGCTGTCCTTTCTGTACACTCTGCTCACCCACGACGCGGCTTCAGCTCTCGAGGCCGTTGGACTGGATCCCGCTGTCGGTTATTTACACAGAGATCGTCCGGGGCGACCGGGTTTGGCTTTAGACCTTATGGAAGAACTTCGACCGTTCATCGCCGATCGTCTGGCCTTGTCTCTGATCAACCGGAAGCAGGTCAACGCCCAAGGCTTCAGAGATAGCGAGACCGGGGCCTGTCTAATGGACGACGAAACCCGGAAGAAGGTCATCACAGCGTACCAGAAGCGGAAACAGGAAGAAATACACCATCCCTTTCTGACTGAGAAGATAGCTGTCGGACTGATTCCACATGCGCAGGCCTTGTTGCTCTCCAGATATTTGAGAGGAGATCTGGATGCGTATCCGCCCTTTTTCTGGAAGTGAGCTGCACCATGCTGGTTGTTGTGGCATATGATGTGCGAACGGAAACCCCTCAAGGCGCAAAGCGCCTCAGAAGGGTTGCAGCGGTCTGCAAGAATTATGGCGTGCGAGTGCAGTATTCCGTTTTTGAATGTCTGCTCGAACCGGCTCAATGGATCTCGCTGAAGCACAAGCTCCTTAAGGAGATCGATCAGGATGAGGACAGCCTTCGGTTCTATTTCTTGGGGAAGAATTGGAGGTCACGTCTGGAGCACGTGGGGGTCAAGAAATCCTATGACCAGGAAGAACCTCTCGTAATCTAGTCCCGCGAACCCAAAGCACACCCCAAAACACGGGCGAGTCCGCGATGCTCGTAACTTATTGGTATCTAAACAATAGTTCCAAACACAACGCTTTTCCTGCTCATGGATCCGGGGGCGCCGCGTGCCATTCGCGCCGGGAGCCCCATAACATGGCCTTGCTGCTAAGGATCCAATGAATGCGGTCGCCCCCCGCGCGGGGGCGTGGATTGAAACCAGCCCTGCCTGATTAGAGAGAGAAGCAAGCCTTGTCGCCCCCCGCGCGGGGGCGTGGATTGAAACCCTGGGACCTATTTCACCCTGCCAGAATAGGTGGAAGTCGCCCCCCGCGCGGGGGCGTGGATTGAAACTGGATGGATTGTAGGCTGAATTTGAGCCCCTGGGACCGTCGCCCCCCGCGCGGGGGCGTGGATTGAAACGAGTACCCCGAAGAGTGTTTTTCTCTTCGGGAAAGTCGCCCCCCGCGCGGGGGCGTGGATTGAAACTTCCCCGACGATACCGGAAAATAGCTCATATCGAGTCGCCCCCCGCGCGGGGGCGTGGATTGAAACTTGCTCGCGTATTCGATGGCTATCACGGCTTTCAAGTCGCCCCCCGCGCGGGGGCGTGGATTGAAACCGTTTTTTGCCGCGTGGTCGGTACCTGGGAGCCCAGTCGCCCCCCGCGCGGGGGCGTGGATTGAAACAAAACCGAAACCGAAACCGAAACCGAAACCGAAACGTCGCCCCCCGCGCGGGGGCGTGGATTGAAACGGTACAACTCCGATGGATGGGGGGTGAACCAACGAGTCGCCCCCCGCGCGGGGGCGTGGATTGAAACATATTTCCCTCTTTAGTACGAGGGAATTTTTTAAGTCGCCCCCCGCGCGGGGGCGTGGATTGAAACCTAACAAACTTCGGAGCACCTTCCAAGGCAAGAAGTGTCGCCCCCCGCGCGGGGGCGTGGATTGAAACGGACTGTATCAGGGCTATCAGGCAGGGCTGTATCAGGTCGCCCCCCGCGCGGGGGCGTGGATTGAAACTTGTAGTAGCTTGAATGATCTTTGCTAAGGCTCTGGTCGCCCCCCGCGCGGGGGCGTGGATTGAAACATCTGTGAATATGATTAACGTTTCAGGATATAAAGTCGCCCCCCGCGCGGGGGCGTGGATTGAAACTTTTTTCAAAAGGTTATGCTGGTGTTCGACAATAGTCGCCCCCCGCGCGGGGGCGTGGATTGAAACCTAACAAACTTCGGAGCACCTTCCAAGGCAAGAAGGTCGCCCCCCGCGCGGGGGCGTGGATTGAAACTGGACCAGTGGAGGCGCAGCGTTCATTTCATCGAGTCGCCCCCCGCGCGGGGGCGTGGATTGAAACTTCATTGTCCCCCCTATTTTCCTTTATTTCTACTGTCGCCCCCCGCGCGGGGGCGTGGATTGAAACTGTTTGTTTCCGCACCCATGATTCCATATAGGGTGGTCGCCCCCCGCGCGGGGGCGTGGATTGAAACGGCGTTTGCTGGACGAGGGGGGATATGATTCAGGAGTCGCCCCCCGCGCGGGGGCGTGGATTGAAACAGGCGTCTGCCTGATCATCCTCGTAAACAGCATTGTCGCCCCCCGCGCGGGGGCGTGGATTGAAACGAATGCCCCGAAGGGTGTTTCTCCCTTCGGGTTGTCGCCCCCCGCGCGGGGGCGTGGATTGAAACAGGAAAGATGTGCGAACAATCAAGCGGATTATCAAGTCGCCCCCCGCGCGGGGGCGTGGATTGAAACAGAATGACCTATATCCTGGCTTCAAAATTATTTTTCAGTCGCCCCCCGCGCGGGGGCGTGGATTGAAACAAGGAACCAAAACCAAAACCTACAAATACAATCAAGTCGCCCCCCGCGCGGGGGCGTGGATTGAAACCTAACAAACTTCGGAGCACCTAACAAACCGACCGGGTCGCCCCCCGCGCGGGGGCGTGGATTGAAACCTGTATAGCCCTGTATAGCCCTGCCTGATAGCCCATGTCGCCCCCCGCGCGGGGGCGTGGATTGAAACCTATCGAGGCGTTGGAGTCAGAAGCATGATGGGGGGGTCGCCCCCCGCGCGGGGGCGTGGATTGAAACCGGCTACACCGGGCATTCCGTGGCGGAGCGGCAGGTCGCCCCCCGCGCGGGGGCGTGGATTGAAACATTACAGGCCTTTATAGATAGTCCGGACCGCTCACCGGTCGCCCCCCGCGCGGGGGCGTGGATTGAAACAAGCCTCTATCAACAGTAGCTGACACAATCTCCAGTCGCCCCCCGCGCGGGGGCGTGGATTGAAACTTGTTGGGAACAGCGATCGCGTTAGGATTACCGGGTCGCCCCCCGCGCGGGGGCGTGGATTGAAACCGACTTCGGTCGGCATGCTCGCCTGGCCGCGGAAGTCGCCCCCCGCGCGGGGGCGTGGATTGAAACCCCTCACCTTGGATTATTTCCACATCGCCCTGGCCAGTCGCCCCCCGCGCGGGGGCGTGGATTGAAACTTGTACCCCGAATCAAGGGCCGCTATCCAAGCAGTGTCGCCCCCCGCGCGGGGGCGTGGATTGAAACACCACCGGACCGACATAGGGTGGCGAGCTTGGGGGGTCGCCCCCCGCGCGGGGGCGTGGATTGAAACTATAGTGGTGCGACAATTTGCTCATAGCATCTTGTCGCCCCCCGCGCGGGGGCGTGGATTGAAACTAAAGCGCCACTTCAGTGGAGGGATGAGAGATGAAGTCGCCCCCCGCGCGGGGGCGTGGATTGAAACGAGCACCTACGGAAAGCGCCGTATATATCGATGGGTCGCCCCCCGCGCGGGGGCGTGGATTGAAACTAAAGCGCCACTTCAGTGGAGGGATGAGAGATGAGTCGCCCCCCGCGCGGGGGCGTGGATTGAAACCATACAGCCCTGCCTGATACAGCCCATACAGCCCTGTCGCCCCCCGCGCGGGGGCGTGGATTGAAACGCCACGAAATCGCGCTTGGCGCGCAAGACGTCTCCGGTCGCCCCCCGCGCGGGGGCGTGGATTGAAACCTGGAGCGGACCGGGCACGATCCGACGAGCCTGTTTGTCGCCCCCCGCGCGGGGGCGTGGATTGAAACCCGATCTTTTTTGCCCAGACTGTCGCCATCTCACCAGTCGCCCCCCGCGCGGGGGCGTGGATTGAAACAGATCTGGATTTCGATTCGCGATGGCTTCATTGCGTCGCCCCCCGCGCGGGGGCGTGGATTGAAACGGCGGTGGGGCGTTTCCCGTCGCGTTCCAGCATCGTCGCCCCCCGCGCGGGGGCGTGGATTGAAACTTGATTTGCGCGCTCGTCAAACCGCTCATGACTACGTCGCCCCCCGCGCGGGGGCGTGGATTGAAACAGGAGACAATCATTTTGGAATGGGGTCGCATGGAGTGTCGCCCCCCGCGCGGGGGCGTGGATTGAAACTTGGCTTTGGCTTCGGCTTCGGTTGTGGCTTCGAGTCGCCCCCCGCGCGGGGGCGTGGATTGAAACCAGGCTGTACGCCACGCGGAAAGCCGCCCGAGAGGGTCGCCCCCCGCGCGGGGGCGTGGATTGAAACGGCCCATCCGGCCGAAAAGCCTCACCGGCGAGCAGTCGCCCCCCGCGCGGGGGCGTGGATTGAAACACAAGGGACGGACATAGTCCCCGCAATCCTCCTCGTCGCCCCCCGCGCGGGGGCGTGGATTGAAACTCGTGAACCCAAAGGCGAAGGGGTAATTGCAACCAGTCGCCCCCCGCGCGGGGGCGTGGATTGAAACACGGGTGGGTGAAGGTGAATCCAAAAGAGTATTAGTCGCCCCCCGCGCGGGGGCGTGGATTGAAACAAGCAATGGCAAGGCGAGGAGTGGGGCGGATATGGTCGCCCCCCGCGCGGGGGCGTGGATTGAAACAGTTACGGCCGATTCGCTTGGGAAAAGAATAGCAAGTCGCCCCCCGCGCGGGGGCGTGGATTGAAACGACAGGAAGAGATTCATAGACGAGATATCGATCTCGTCGCCCCCCGCGCGGGGGCGTGGATTGAAACTTGGCTTCGATTTCATGGCTCCCCCCTTATCCAAGTCGCCCCCCGCGCGGGGGCGTGGATTGAAACTGTTTCAGGTGGAACCATCGTATGAGGAAGCAGCAGGTCGCCCCCCGCGCGGGGGCGTGGATTGAAACTTAATTTCTGCATATTTGAGTACTCAACTCTTCAAAGTCGCCCCCCGCGCGGGGGCGTGGATTGAAACATGCAGGATAGCATGGTGCATACAGCATACAATAGTCGCCCCCCGCGCGGGGGCGTGGATTGAAACTTAATTTCTGCATATTTGAGTACTCAACTCTTCAAGTCGCCCCCCGCGCGGGGGCGTGGATTGAAACTTAACACCTTTTGGTTCACCTAATAAGGCAAGAAGTAGTCGCCCCCCGCGCGGGGGCGTGGATTGAAACACAGGTGCCGGTATCTCCGCAGTTTCTTGTCCGCGTCGCCCCCCGCGCGGGGGCGTGGATTGAAACAGAAACGCGGAGCCGGACTCCACCTGTCGGCCGCGTCGCCCCCCGCGCGGGGGCGTGGATTGAAACAAGCCTCTATCAACAGTAGCTGACACAATCTCCAGTCGCCCCCCGCGCGGGGGCGTGGATTGAAACCTGGATGCGCCCGGCTGAACGGGTGGACGTGGCGGGTCGCCCCCCGCGCGGGGGCGTGGATTGAAACCTTTCTGCTAAATTCATCTCTCATTCCTCCTTGTGTCGCCCCCCGCGCGGGGGCGTGGATTGAAACCTAACAGGCTTCGGCTTACCTAACAAACCGACCGGGTCGCCCCCCGCGCGGGGGCGTGGATTGAAACAGGTTGCGCGCTACCATACCGTTCGGGGCTTGCCGGTCGCCCCCCGCGCGGGGGCGTGGATTGAAACATGAGCCCGTCGTAGTGGAGCCAGGTCCCGGCGTGTCGCCCCCCGCGCGGGGGCGTGGATTGAAACTACCTTATATAGAACGGGATTATTCCAAGATCGAGTCGCCCCCCGCGCGGGGGCGTGGATTGAAACGGCGACGGTGCCGCGCCTCGCGCGGCCGCGGATGGGTCGCCCCCCGCGCGGGGGCGTGGATTGAAACTATTTGAGTACTCAAATCTTCAAATAGAATAAACTAGTCGCCCCCCGCGCGGGGGCGTGGATTGAAACCGATACCCCGGAGGGCACTTACCTTCCGGGGTCAGGTCGCCCCCCGCGCGGGGGCGTGGATTGAAACACGGCGAAAACCGCATCCAACGGCCGCCGTGGCCTTGTCGCCCCCCGCGCGGGGGCGTGGATTGAAACGGCAGAGGACGTACTTGGGCTTACCAGGTGCTGAACGGTCGCCCCCCGCGCGGGGGCGTGGATTGAAACAGAAAACTGGCGGATTTGCAGGCCACGCAACGGGCGTCGCCCCCCGCGCGGGGGCGTGGATTGAAACCGAATCAGGTATTGGAATCAGCTGGACTTGATCGAGTCGCCCCCCGCGCGGGGGCGTGGATTGAAACTCTGAGCCGTCTCGGTTGCCGCCCCGATTCCCGGTGTCGCCCCCCGCGCGGGGGCGTGGATTGAAACTGTTCCTCGACCCACTCCGCGGCGATCTCGCCCAGGTCGCCCCCCGCGCGGGGGCGTGGATTGAAACATAATATTGAATTCTGGAGCCATGCGTCCGGTAGTCGCCCCCCGCGCGGGGGCGTGGATTGAAACTGTTCCTCGACCCACTCCGCGGCGATCTCGCCCAGAGTCGCCCCCCGCGCGGGGGCGTGGATTGAAACAGGAGTGACTTGCGCGCTCCCAGATTTAGTGTAGTCGCCCCCCGCGCGGGGGCGTGGATTGAAACCAGTGATTACGTGGACGCCGGGACCACGTTTGAGTCGCCCCCCGCGCGGGGGCGTGGATTGAAACCTCCGAGGCGCTGCTGGGTGTTGCGGCCCTGTCGGGTCGCCCCCCGCGCGGGGGCGTGGATTGAAACACGGCCAGCGAATCCCGCCACGCCAGCGTGGCCTCGTCGCCCCCCGCGCGGGGGCGTGGATTGAAACGTCTTCCAAAGCACCTTCGTAAACTCATCCGACCTGTCGCCCCCCGCGCGGGGGCGTGGATTGAAACGCTAACGGATATGGAAACCCCGGAAAGCTTGCTGAGTCGCCCCCCGCGCGGGGGCGTGGATTGAAACCTGGCAATCTGCACCAACGCGGCGGCCGGAGTACGATGGAGGTTCTTACGGCAGGCGGGGAGGGCGCAGGAGCGCCCGGAAGTACCCGTTACACCGCAGGAGCGGTGTAACGAGGAGAACCCTGCGCCCGCGGCGCAAGAGAGCGACGGCGGATAGGCGCCCCCGGGCGGGGATACGAGCAACGGCGGTTCGCGAACGCCCTACGCGTTCGACCTCCCTCACCCAGCCCTCTTCCTCAGGGAGAGGGCAGCCACAGCATATGGACAGGGTTTGGGATACGTCGTATAGTACTTCGTTGATAAACCGCACTTCGAGCAGACCGGTGCGAAGCCACGAGACGCAGGCCACGCCGAAGGCGTGATTGCCAATCGCGTTTTCACGCGCGATCCTCCGGCGCTCTGCGCCGTTTCCCTGTTGCTTCCCGAGACGGGCGCGCTCCCAGGGTCCGCCCCCTTCATCTCGGTACGCGACCCTGTCTTTGTCATCTCTCCCATGCCGAAGGCGTGGTCGAAATGACCGCGAGGCGGCGCCCGGGCAGGAAAAGCGAGTCTGTTTGGGCTCTTCCCAATGCGTCCGGGATAGGATAAACGTTCCTACGGGAGTCCGGTTGGGCGCAGGAGCGCCCGGGATTACGCGTTACACCGCGGGAGCGGTGTAACGAGGGGAAAATGCGGCGTACAACCCGTACGCCGCAAGGACGAAGGATGGAGCCCAACGACGCGCATCGCCTTTTTCAACGGCCTGCCGCGAACCCTGTTGGATGACAAACCGTTATGTGGACTTCCTATGAAACTGGGTTACCCTTGTATCAATAGACGTATAGGATGCACGGCCAATTCGACGTTCAGACTATCCAGTTATTCAGACGCGATGCTTATCCGCAAAGTGGATAACAATCTCACTTGCCTGCATCGTATACTCGAATACAATGTGAGTCACAATTTGCTGTTCTTCAGGATCAGCTCAGACCTGATCCCGTTTGCCGGCCACCCCATATGTAGATTCAACTGGAAAGCGCACTTTAAGACCCAGTTTATGGCTCTTGGTACGTATATTAAGACCCATAATATTCGAATATCCATGCATCCGGACCAATTTGTGGTCATCAATTCTACAAGAGAGGATATTGTCAAGAAGAGTGTGGATGAGTTAAAATGGCACTGTGAGGTTTTAGACTTGATGGAGTTGGATGATACTGCCAAAGTACAGATTCATGTTGGAGGAGTATACGGGGACAGAAAATCCGCCGTCGAACGGTTTGTCAAAAACTACAACAGGCTTCCCGACCTTATAAAGAGACGTCTTGTAATCGAAAACGACGAAAGACTGTACTCGTTAAGAGATTGCATATTGATCTCGAAGCAGATTGATATTCCCGTTATATTCGATTCATTCCATCATAGTTGCCTAAATAATAATGAGACCCCCTTAGCGGCCTTAACTGAGGCGGCAACCACATGGCGGACTCAGGATGGTGTTTTGATGACGGATTACAGCTCTCAACAACCGAACTCAAGACCGGGAAGACATGCAGAGCATCTCGATATTGAACACTTTAGAGATTACATAAACGATACTATAGGCAACGATTTCGATATAATGCTGGAAATCAAAGACAAGGAAGCGAGCGCCTTGAAAGCAATACAACTTATAGGGGAGCAAAAGCCATAGCAGTCTCTGAAACACGAGAGCGCTTCCTAACAGCCCGTTGATACACCGTATTGCGGGCAGGCCGGTCAAAAACGACGAGGTGCAAGGCGGGCGAATCCTGAGGAATGCGGCGTACAACCCGTACGCCGCAAGGACGAAGGATGAAGCCCAACGATGCAGATCGCGTTTTTCAACGGCCTGCCACGAACCACCGGAATGGTCAACACCCCACAGCGTTCAAAACCCATCCCAGCGGGCCTTCCGCGGTCTTACAACCGGCCTCGACGCCGCCGGCCCGGGTTACTTGCGAACGCTCTGGGGAATACCCTCGTAGGGCGTCCATCCCCGGGATTGGTAATGTTCCTTTCCGCGCAGGTCCTTCAGAATCTCGATGCTCGTCTTGTATCCCTTGTACAACCGGCACATATCCATGGCCATGCCGCAGATCTGCGCAATGGCTTGAACCAGGGTGATGTCCGCCATGGAGAATTCCCAGGGCTTTTCCGTGTATACGCGAAGCGCGCCGATCACCTTGTCGTGCGCAATGATGGGGACCCCCAGCAACGAGGCGACGCCTTCCTTCTTGGCGGCCTCGGGATACTGGATTCTGGGATCATCCTGCATGTCGTAAATGGCGATGGGGACCTGGTCCTTTACTTCGCCGATCTCCTGCATATACCGAACGGGCCCCTTGTTCAGATACTCCTGACTGAGCCCGTGGGATGCAACCAAACCCAACGCGCGGGTATCCCTGTCCACGAGAAATATGGAACAGCCTTTGGCGTTCAATGCCGTCTTGACGCCTTCCGCCGTCACCAGTGCGACTTCTTCCGGATCCTTGCAGTGTGAAACGGCATTTGTCAGTTTCACCAGCATATCATAGTACATTGTGTGCTTTTCCATGGTTTGTCCTCCTTTGATTAGAGATTACACACACCTGGAAACCACAGCATTCGATGGCGCTCAGAAAAGGGATGGAAGGTCTGGTGGTTACCTGGAGACGGAGACACAAGGGAGGAAATCCGATTTCCGCCGGCAACTGGGGAATTCCAAGATACTTAGTTGTTTTTATTATACCGAAGCGGGTGCGTTTTTTCAACCTTCGTGAAGCCCCGGCGGCGGAAGGCGGGGGCCTGGAAAGGCGGGAGTCCCGGGCGGCCTGTTGAAAAACGATGCGATGCAAGCCGCGCCTTGGCGCGGCGAATCCTGAGGAATGAGGCGTACAACCCGTACGCCGCAATGACGAAGGATGAAGCGTCACGCCAAAGGCGTGAACGCAGATCGCGTCTTTCAACAGCCTGCTAGGATACTCGGATTTCCTGCCCCAACCGGGGGACCGTGACGGCAAAGCCCTCGCCCTTCAGCGTACGCGCAAATGCGAGCGACTGGTCTTCTTCCCCATGCACCAGGGCGATCCGCTTGATGCGCAGATTGGATTTTCGCAGAAAGCGGAGCAGTTCGTTTTTGTCTCCATGGGCGCTGAATCCGCCCAGCACCACCACCCGGGCTTTCAAGGGATAGGACTTGTTGAGAAACGTCACCGCGGGCGGAGACCCGGTCCGGCCGGATCTTTCGTACTTCAGGCCCAACTCCAGAATACGGCGGCCCAACGTGTTTCGGGCCATATATCCCACAATCAGAATGGTGTTCCGCTCGTTATGGATCTTGTACCTGAGATGATGCAGGATGCGGCCCCCCTCGCACATGCCCGAAGCGGAGATCACGATATGCGGCTTCTGCTCCCGCATGAGGGCCATGGATTCGTCCACGGAGGACACGAAGCGCATTCCCTTGAAAAAGAAGGGGTTTTCCCCTTTCTCCAGGAAATCCGCGTGGGCGTCCCGGTCGTACACTTCCGGATGGCGGCCGAAAACCTCGGTCAGTTTCATGGCCAGGGGGCTGTCCAGATAAACCGGAATGCCGAGGGCCCTGTCTTCCTGATACAACTCGTGCAATATATAAATCAGTTCCTGGGTTCGGCCGAAGGCAAAAGAAGGTATGATCAACGATCCGCCGCGCGCGTGCGCATCCTCGATGACCTTCCGCAGGCTCGGCTTGAGATCCGCCACCGGTTCGTGAAGGCGATTTCCGTACGTACTCTCCAGGATCAACAGATCGATATCCCGATCTTCCTCAGCAAAATCCAGGGTGGGGTTTCTCAGTATGGGCTTGTCGAAACGGCCCAGGTCGCCCGTGTAGCCCACGGCGACGTTCCGCCCGTTCTCCCGCGCCTTGATGATGGTGACGGCGGATCCCAAGATGTGTCCCGCCTCGTACAGCGTACAGGTCACGTCTTTGCCGACGGTTACGGGATGGTTATACGGAATGCCCTCGAAAAAACTCAGCGAATGTTTCGCTTCCTCATAGCGGTACAGAGGATGGACGGCCTCCAGATGGTGCTTCTCCATAAGCTCCCGGACCACCTCCCGGCGGATCCGGTTTCCTTCTTCCTTCAGAGTCTTCTTGATCTTCTTCATCATCCCACCGGACACCTTCTTGGTCCGCGGAGACGCCTTCATCCCGTAAAGAAAGGAGCGAACGCGCTTGTAATTCAGATAATCCGCGTCCGATTCCTGGATCTTGGCGCTGTCCAAAAGCAGATATTCACACGAATCGGCCGTGGCGGACGTGCAGATCACCCGGCCGAAAAAGTCTTTCCGGGTCAGAATCGGAATGCGCCCGGAATGGTCGATATGGGCATGAGAAAGAATCAGGTTGGTCAGTATTCCGGGATCGAACGGAAGGACCCGGTTTTTCTCTTCGCTTTCTTTTCGGTGACCCTGAAAAATCCCGCAGTCCAGCAGAATTCGATTTTCTTCCGTGGTCAACAGGTGCATCGAACCGGTGACTTCTCCGGCCGCGCCGTAAAAGGTGACATTCATACGCATCTCCGCCCATGGCAGGCTGTTAAGACATCCGAACCGGGTTTCGTACCAGGCCGTTGGAAAACGCGATCTGCGTCGTTGAGCTTCATCCTTCGTCATTGCGGCTACTGGTTGTACGCCTCATTCCTCAGGATTCGCCCGCCGTGCATCTCATCGTTTTGCACCGGCCTGCCCGCAATACGGCTGATCAACGGGCCGGCAGGACCGGATTCGGCTTCACTCCGGTGCGTGTACGATACCAGATGATCCTCCCGCCGCCAATTTCAAAAAAAATCCTTTTCGGATTCGGCGCACCGGCGGACGGCGACCGGCGGGCCGAACACCGGAGGGCGCTTTGATCCCGGCCGTTTTTCTGGTATGCTTCCTCCATGAAGCCGCCGTTTCCCAGCCCGACCCCCGGCGCACCCGAGGAAGGAAGCGAAATCCGCATCTTCGTGGATGCCGACGGTTGCGCCGTAAAGGAAGAAGTGTATCGCACGGCCCGGCGCCACGGGATCCCGGTGGTCCTGGTGGCCAATTCCCGGATGCGCGCGCCGGACGAACCCCTCATCCGACGAGTCCTGGTATCCGACGGCCTGGACGCAGCGGACGACTGGATCGTTCATCACGCAACGGCTCGCAGTATCGTGGTGACGGGAGACATCCCTCTGGCGTCCCGTTGCCTGGAAAAGGGGGCCCGCGTTCTGGGACCCAAAGGCCGGGTGTTTACCGAAGATTCCATCGGCGACGCCCTGGCGAACCGCGAACTCCAGTCCCGGCTCCGGGACTTGGGAATCCAGACCGGCGGGCCGGCGCCCATGGGGAAACGGGACCGTTCCCGTTTTCTGCACGGCCTCGACGAACTCATCCAGGCGCTGCGCAGGGAAACCGGGCGCTGACCGGCGGGGGCGGGTGGTCATGATCCAGGCGTGCTTCCGGCTGTTCGGCCTTCTCTGGGTAGGGGAATCTCTGGTGCGTTTTCTGAATCTGCCCATCCCCGGCAGCATCGTGGGGATGGTGCTGCTCACCGGGCGCCTGCGCCTCGGCATCGTGCGGGTGGAGGAGGTGACGCCGGCCGCGGACCCTCTGCTCGACAACCTGGCTTTCCTCTTCGTGCCCCCCGGCGTGGGACTCATGCTGCATTTCGACGTGCTTCGAAACGAATGGCCCGCCGTCACCGCCGCCTTTGTGTTGAGTTCCCTGGCCGTCCTGGCCGCCGTGGGACTGTTGCACCAGGCCCTGGAGAAGCGGGGGAGCACACCATGACCGCCTGGCTGGAAAATCCCGTCTTCGGCGTCACGGCCACCCTGGCCGCGTATTACGCCGCCTCGGCGCTGTACCGCCGATGGAAGACCCCCCTGCTGAATCCCGTTCTGCTTTCCATCGCAGTCCTGATCCTTTTCCTGAAGGCGGTGGGCATCGACTACGAAACCTACCACCGCGGGGGGCAGGTGATTTCCTTTTTCCTGGGACCCGCGGTGGTGGCCCTGGGAGTGCCTCTCTACCGGCAGTGGGAAGCCGTCAAGGCCCAGGGATGGTCCATTGCGGCGTCCATGACCGCGGGCTGTCTGGTGGGCATTATCAGCGCGGCGGCTACGGCCCTGCTGCTGGGAGCCTCGCTTCCTTCCGCCGCATCCCTGGCCCCCAAGTCCGTAACCACCCCCATGGCCATGGGCGTTTCCGAGGCCCTGGGCGGAATCCCCTCCCTCACGGCGGCCCTGGTCATCGCCGCCGGCGTGTTCGGGGCCGTGGCGGGACCGGCGTTTCTGCGTCTCCTGGGAGTCCGCAGTCCCACGGCGTTCGGCTTGGCCCTGGGAGCCGCCGCCCACGGCATCGGCACGGCCCGGGCCCTCGAGGAAGGCCCCCTTCCAGGCGCCTCGAGCGGGCTCGCCCTTTCCCTCAACGGCTTGGCCACCGCCCTGACCGCACCGTTCCTGTTCCGGTTCCTCGTCTTTCTCACCCAGCGTTGGGGAGGTTGAATCCGCCCTTCCTTTCCGATTCCGGGACTGTTGTGGTACACTATATTCATGAGGCCGTTGAAAAACCGTATTGCGCATCGCGGTCTTCAACGGCCTGCTATAGCCCCTTCCCCGAAACGGGAAGGCTTTTCGCGGACTCGGAAGTCTCATGCCATGGGGCGTAACAGCCCATTGAAAAACAGCATTTCGGGCAGGCTGTTCAAAAATGATGAGATGCAAGGCGCGCGAATCCTGAGGAATGAGGCGTACAACCCGTACGCCGCAAGGACGAAGGATGAAGCGCAACGCAGCAGATCGCGTTTTTCAACAGCCTGGTAAAGGAGAAACGGATCATGAGCGATTACTTGATCGTGGTCACGGACAGCGCCCGCGCGCGGTACTTCACCCTGGAACCCGTCGAGTTTCCCGAGATGGAATCCGGTCCTCAACTGGTGGAACTGCAAGACCTGATCAATCCCGAAGGACAACTCGCGGAAGGCGAGCTGTTCACCAATTTGAAAAGCGGAAGAGGGCGGGCGCCCCAGGGAGGCCCGGCCCATGGATACGACGACCACCGGGACCGTCACACGGATGAATTGGACAAGCGGTTCTGCCAGACGGTGACTCGGGAAATCGCCCGGCTAATCCAGGAACAACGGGCCCGCTGCGTGGTCCTTGCGGCCCAACCCAGGATCCTCGGCGTACTCCGGCCGGAAATGGACGTGGTGCACCGGCAGGGCGTGGAGATTTTCGAGGTGGCCCGTGATTTCACCAAATTGCCGCCGCGAAAAATCCATGAACACCTGTCCCGGGAAGACATCCTTCCTCCCTGCAAGCCTCCGGGCTCCTGAACGGATCCGCCCGTGCGCGGGCGCATTGACAAGCTTCCTGCTTTCTGTTAGATGTGAGGAGACAGGTGCATTGCCTTAATAGGGAATCCCGTGAGAATCGGGAGCGGACCCGCCGCTGTAACCGGGGAGGACGACTGCAAGATACCACTGTTCCCTGACAGGTCGGAAAAGAGCGATGCGGCGCGAGGCGCACATCCCGGCGGCCCCGGTGTACGCCCCGGGGAGTTAGGATACCGTATAGCGCCGGATCGGATCGAGTATAACGGCCGAAATATCCGCCCGTTTGGCAGTCGGCGGATCAGGAACGGGAAGGAGCGAGTCGTCCGGAGATCCGGAAGCCAGAAGACCTGCCTGCGCCATTCCATTCGGATCGCCGGGATATGCGAGATCACAAAAACGCGACTCAGTGCGAAATCCCTATTCCCCTTGCGGGGGTAGGGATTTTTTTGTGCGATGCACCTCCACCGGCGAACCCCCGGCGCGGCGCGGCGGAATTAGCTTCGGGTCCGCTTTCCGGTCGACTCACGGACCAAACGACGGGGAGGTATGAGTCATGAAAAAGATGTGTTGCCTGGCGGCGATCCTGGGATGGATCTGGATGGCTTCCGCGGCGGCGGCGGGCTTCGGGGGGATCTGGAAACCGGTGGACAGCGAACTCAATTTCTGGATTTCGGAGCACGACACGGGCTCCATGACCGTGGTGATGACTCCCGACGCCATCACCTTCGACGGGTATCTGGATCCCGACTTCAGTGACGGGTTCTCCGCCGCGGATTTAGGAGGCAAGGGCCACCACCTGTCCATCCTGTTTGCAGGCCCCACGGAAGCCGCCGCCGTTTGGACTCCTTCGGGAGGAGCCCCGGTGAACTACACCCTGCGCAAGCAGTTCGGGGGATCCTATGCGGGCATGGTCGTGGCCACCACGGGTCTCTTCGCGGATCCCGTGGGCCTGGCGTACCAGGTCACCGGCTCGTCCCCCTTTGGCATAACCCGCTTTTCCCTGGCCGACGGATCCCCTTTGGAGATCTATCAGGATTCGGCTCCGCGCGCCTTCAAAGGCAAAGTCTATATCCTGGGGCAGTATGGAAATGACACGGTCACCGTGCTGGACGCCTTCCATCCCGTTTCGGCCCCCATATCCCAGTACAGCGTGGGGAAAACGGACCCGGCGGGACTGCTGGACATCCCCACCACCGAATCCACCACGAACCCCCAGGACATGGCGTTCCTGGACGAATCCACGGCCTACATGTCTTTTCTGGGAGCCCCGGTGATTCTGAAACTCGATCCCATGACCGGCGAGCGGTTGGGCCTCATCGACATTTCCGCGTTCAGCGAAGGGGACGACGGCATTCCCGAGGCGTCGGCCATGGTCCGGGTGGAATCCTATCTGTATGTGGCGCTGCAACGACTGGACCGCAACGCCGGCTTCGAGCCCGCCGACGCCATGATTCTCAAGATCGACACGGCCACGGATCAGGTGGTGGACCTGAATCCGGGCATGGAAGGGGTTCAGGGCATCCCCCTGGCTCGACGGAATCCGGGGGCCCTGGTGTATCTCGAATCCACGGGTGAACTGTTCGTGCAGTGCGTGGGTTCGTACGCGGACCCGGAGATCCGGGGAGGCGTGGAAGTCATCGACACCCACACGGATCTCTCCAAGGGCCTGATTCTCACCGAGGAAGGCGTCGGCAGCCCCATAACGGACGTGGCCGTATGCCATGCCGGGAAAGGATACTTCCTGGGATACGACCCCGTCGGGGATTGGCCGTGGACCTACTTTATCTCCGAGTTCAATCCGAGCACCGGAGCCCTAGTCGATCCGAAGTTCTTCCAGGCGCCTTATTTCATCCAGGACATGGTGTCCGCATCGTACCAGGGCGCCTGCGCCCTGTTCGTCGGGGATCGCTCGGATGCGGACCCCGCCGTGCTCGTATTCGACACCGGGACGAACAGCCTGGCGGCCAAGGCGGAAACCTTGCTTCCGCCCCAGTATCTGGCCGTCCTGGAACGCTGACCCGGACCCTGCCGGGGCGCGGAGGAGCCTCTTTTTCGGAAAACGGACTCCTTCGCCCCCGCTATTCCCGGTCCAGCGCTTCCCGCACCTTGATCCCCAACTCACGGACCGTGAAGGGTTTCGTGATGAACTGCACGTCGGCCTCCAGAACGCCCCGGTGCGCAATCACATCCGCCGTATAGCCGGACATGAAAAGACACTTCATGGAGGGCCGGGGCTTTCGGAGCCGGTCCCGGAGTTCCCGGCCGTTCAGGCCCGGCATAACCACGTCCGTAAGCAACAGGTGAATTTCTCCCGTGTGCGCCTCGGCCCGATGCATGGCTTCCTCCGCCGTCCGGGCCGCCAGCACGGCGTATCCCAACCGATCGAGGATCCTCTTGCCCAGGAGCAGCACGGGCTCCTCGTCTTCCACGATCAACACGGTCTCCGTTCCCCCGCGCGGCTTTGCCTCCCGGACTTCCGCGGGGGCCCCGGAAGCCGGAATATCGAGTCGGGGAAGGTAGATCTTGAAGGTCGTCCCATTCCCCGGCTCGCTGTATACATGAATGACCCCGCCGTTCTGCTTCACGATGCCGTAGACGGTGGCGAGCCCCAACCCGGTGCCCTTGCCCACTTCCTTGGTGGTGAAGAAAGGCTCGAAGACGCGCTCCAGAGTCTCCCGGTCCATGCCGCAGCCCGTATCGCTCACGGCCAGCATGACGTACGCTCCGGGAGCGATCTCCGCATCCCGGCCGGAAACGGATTCGTCGAACTCCACGTTCCGGGTCTCCAGGGCGATGCGCCCCGGACCGGAAACGGCGTCCCGGGCATTCACCACCAGGTTGGCCAGAAGCTGGTCGATCTGGGTGGGATCCATCCGGACGTTCCAGAGATCGGGACCCGGACTCCAGGACAGCTCGATGTCCTCGCCGATGAGCCGCCGGAGCATCTTGATCATGCCCGATACGGCGTCGTTCAGGTCCAGGGGTTTGGGACTGATGGTCTGCTTGCGGGCGAAGCCCAGTAATTGGCGGGTGAGATCCGCGGAGCGGTGCGCCGCTGTCAGGATCTCCCGGAGATCGAAACATACGCTCTCGTCGGGTTTCAATGTAAGCAGCGCCATTTCCGCATGTCCGATAATGACTCCCAGCATGTTGTTGAAATCGTGCGCCACGCCTCCAGCCAGCCGCCCTATGGATTCCAGCTTCTGGATCTGAAGCAGTTGTTCTCGCAGATGCTCTTTTTCCTCTTCCGCCCGCCTGCGTTCCGTGACATCCACGGCGATTCCCGCATGCCGGATGACAATGCCCTGTTCATCCTGAATGGGAAGCTCTCGAGCCCAGACCCATCGGGTATCGCCGTCCGGTCGCACCACCCGGTATTCCAGGTCCGAAATCCCGGCGCCCGGATTGGGAGCGATTCCGGACAGAACCGCCTCCCTGTCTTCGGGATGCACGGATTCTAGAAAAGTGCGCGGGTCCTCGTACAGACTCCCGCAGGTGCGGCCCCAGATCCCTTCGTAGGCGGGATTCACATACAGGAAGCGGCCGTCCCCCGCGGACCGCAGCCAGAAGACTTCATTCATGGCGTCCGTCACCTGCCGCAGCCTTTCTTCACTGTCCCTCAGCTCTCCGGTGCGCGTCCGCACCAAGGCTTCCAGGTCGGCCCGTCGGTGGAGCAGGAAGCTTACGAAGGCAACCAGCACCCCCGTCACGAACAGGCCCGCCATCAGCACCCGAGCGCCGGCCCGGCGGGGGAGCATTGCCGAGAAATCCGCTCCGGGACGACACACCAGCGCGTACGCCTTTCCGAACACAAACAGGGGCAGCACCTGGGCAAGACCGGCGAACTCCGGCCGGAGGATGGATTGCATCAGCTCGACAGGCGCTGCGTCCCTCCCTTCCGGCGGGAAGGAGGCCAGCGTGAGCGGGGCTTCTCCGGATTCCAATTGAACCAGTTCCACACGCACCAGAGACAACCCGTCACCGGACCGGGCCAGCGTGTTCCGCAGCAGGCTCTCCATGCGGATGGCCGCCGCCACGAAACCCTCGACGCCCGTCCGCGGGTTGTTGCCGGCCTTTTCGAACACGGGACGAAAAACCAAAACAGCCTTCTGTGTTTCCGTTTTCCGCACCCGTGGGACGGGATCCGTTCCCGTAGTCAGACCGACGCGCAGTGACTCTTCCAGCGCGGCTCTCCGGATGGATTCGGACCCCACGTCGTATCCCGGCATGGACTCGTTCCCGCGCAGGGGCTCCACGTACAGGATGGGGTGGTACTCATCCCGGTCCGTTACCGGCACGGCGTCGCCGCCGGGACCCGTGGCATGCACGACGAAATCGGGCAGACCGTTGCGGCGGACCGTCTCTTCAAACCGGTCTTTCTCATGGGCCGGGACCCGCGGGATCCACGCCCAGGCCCGGACCTCTCCCGCCGCGGCGAGGGGGCCGGTGAAGGCCCGGAATTCTTCCCGGGTGACCTCCTCACTGCCTTCGAAGAAACGGGCCATGCCGTTCAGTTGATGGTCCCGGATATCGAACAAGGCATCCATCACGTTCCAGGTCACGGCTTCCGTGATCTGGGAGAAGGCGGCCCGGCGGGAGCGCGCTTCGGCGTCGTGCAACAGGCCTGCCGCTCCCAGAGTAAGGACCGCTCCCACCGCTCCGGTAATCCATGCCTCCGCATACTCCCACCGTCTCCGGCGATGCTGCGGCAGGCGGTTGCGCCGCTGGAGCAGGACTCCGCCGGCCGCGAGGATCAGAACCAGCGCCAGAGTGAATCCGATGGAAGCCAGCCGGCTCCGTGCGATAGACCGCCCCCAGGAAGAAGCGTCCATGTCCATTCCGACGGCCGCCGCCACTCCGGCGCCGGTCCGGGTGCGAACGGGGGCCAGGGCGCTGACGAATGTCCCGTATTCATCCGAAAAAGGGCCCCCCACATAAGATTTGCCCTTCTCGAAAATTTCCCAGTCTTCGGGCCCGGGCTCCAGGTAGACCGTGCCCGGAGGAGAGGCCCAGGGGTCGTCTTCATCCAGGCTTTCGGGCCCGAACACCAGGGAGTCGTCCCGAAGGGCCAGGGTGTAAATGCTTCGGTGTCCCAAGCTTTCGGCGTAGGCCCGCAGCTGATGGCGGAGTCGCCGGAAATGCGGATTCCCCAGGTCTTCCGGGGCGAATGCCAGGGCCTGGATATGGTTGGGATTGACGGTTCGCGCAATGGTCCTGGCCTGGTAAAGAAGCCGGTCCCGGAGGTTTGTATCCGTAACCCGGCCCAAGTGATGCGTCATCCACCAGCCGAAGACCAGGGCCAGGACCACCAGGGCGGGTGTCAACCGGTGAAGATACCAATTCGAAGATTCCGCCCCTCCGGGACGCGACCGGTGCGCCCGATAAACGCCCCATGTCGCGGCCGCGGCGCAAGCGGTAACCACCCATGGGGCCCAAAACACGGGCGACAGGGAGGAGAAGAATTCCCCGTTCGGCGCGGCGGCCGGGAACAGGAACGCATGGACGCCGAGCCAACCCGTCACCGGGGCGTATGTCAGAAGGGAGGCCCCCGCGATGCGGAGCCCGGGGAGCCCCGGGTCCTTCACACCCGGAACTCCCCGGATCAGGAGCCACCCGGCCAGGAGTCCGGCGGGCATCCCCAGGCCCGCCGGCAAGGCGGCGCGCAGGCCGTCCATCCCGGCCCACATTCCGGGCGCGGCGAGGAGCAGAAGCACCGGATAGATCCACCTTCCCGGGGCCCGCGCACTCCGGGCCTTCCACACATGCAGGACAAAAGCCCACAGGGATAGAAAAGACGCCGCCGGGAGAAGGAGACGGAACGCCGAGAGGACCTCGGAATCTTCCACGCTGAAGGCCCACAATTCCAGCCACGCCCACGATCCCTGGAGCAGCGCGAACCCGGCGAGACGGTGGGCCCCGGGGCGGGGTATTCCGGCGTGGTCCCCTCTCCACAGCACCAGGGCAAGAAGCAGAAAAGAAACACCCTGCAGGAAAAGAATATAGTCCAGTTGCCCGCTCAAGCAGAGACCTCCGCGATTCAACCTGGATCGTTGCTCGTTTTGGGAAAAACCAGCCCTGTCGGATTCATTTCCGTTTCAACGTCCCGATTTCGGTCCCGGCGCCGGGCCGGGCGTTCTTCGGATCGGTCACCGAAGCCCGCCTTCGTCTCGCGGAATCACCAGCATCCGGGATCGTTCGGAAAGCGGTTCCTCGGAAAATCGGGCCATGGCCCGGCCTGTGTGCCGCGCGAACAGGCCGGAGATGCCGGGAATTTCGCCCAAGCCTCCCCACGGGCACGAACACGTGACGCCTGCCGCCTCCAGCCTGCACCGCCAGGAACGGGGTTCGTCTCCCATGACGTCGCGCCGCACGTGCCAGCCGGCCGTCAGCAGAAAGGGAACGAACCGGACGCTTCGGGTTCCCGTTCGGAGGACCCGTACTTCCAGAGGCTCTTCCCAAAACGACCCCTGGAGCCGCTGCAGCCAAACCCGCTCGCCGCAGCGCTCCCTGAGCCCCCGGTTCAAGGTGTCGTACAGAGCGTCGGCCGGGTGATCCGTGCCGTGCCCGACGAGAATCACCGCTTCATCCGATTTCGGAAGGAGCCGTCCGCTCAGTATTTCCAGCACGACGGCGAAATCCTCGGGGTCCCCGAGCAGGGGCTTGCCGATGGATACGTCCAGCGGCGGCCCGGAATCCCGGATTTCCCGGATCATGGTATGAAATTCCCAGGCGGGGAGAATGTGAAGAGACTGGACGACGCAACGGGAGCTTCCTTGTTCCGCCAGGAGACGCAAGGCATGGCGGATATCGCCGGGGGCGGAATCGGATGAGGAAGCCGAATGCGACCGCACCGTCCGGGAAGTGAACACCCACGAAATCGGAGAGTCCGGAAAGGTTTGGACAAACCGGGCGTTCATCCGGTCGTAGGTGGACGACGCGGAGGTCCGCGTACCGAAGGGAACGAGAACGATGGGAACGTCCGCCTGTTTCATGGGCGTTCTTTCCTGAGCGGATCATCCGCCGCGGTGCAAACCGCCGGCATCCCCGGAACGGAAGAAGGGTCCCTACTGCGGAATGCGGAACAGGCAGGGGTCCGCCGACGGATCAACCCTCCATGGCCCTCTTTCCCGGCGGGGTCACTTCGGGGCCACCTTAAAAAGACTATCGGCGGCGTGTCAACTTTTCTGAGCACAATATCGCCGTAAGGCCCGCAAAAAATCTTAAATGCCTTCTTACTATCCATTGATAAACAGTATTTCGGGCAGGCTGGAACGGGTCCAGGCGGATGCAACGACCCGCCCCGTTCCACTCCTTGGGAAGAGGGAACTTGCGCCGGCAGCCCCCCATGGCCGATCCCCACATCCCAATATGGCGCATTCGTCACAAAAGGCTGAAAAACCGGTGACAACTCCGTGGACAGAAAGACCTCAATATGATAAGGGCGAAATGCAATGCGTGCCGACCCGTTGGGCCGCGAAGGCTCGAAGTATCGGCGCGAGTTCCGGGAGTGGAGAAAGGAGAGGATGGTGTTCGGAATCCGGGTTCTCGGCGCGGTGTGCGTCGTTCTTTTCTCGCTGACGTCCAACGCCCATGCCTATCTGGATCCGGGAAGCGGAAGCATGCTGCTTCAGGTGGTGTTGGGCGGCATCGCGGGCGCCGTGGTTCTTCTGAAGCTCTTTTGGCGCCGCGTGCTTTCCCTCTTCGGGTTGGGTCGCGAAGAATCGGATTAATGTTCCATGCGTATATCCAGGGCATTGGAGCCCTCCTCCGACGGTTTGAATCCGCATCCCTCCCCGCAGGCGCCGGCGTATGCGGCGGAACCCGGATCCTTTCGAGACCGTCACGGGCGCATTGTGTACGGTTCTTCCGGGGGCGTTTTCCGAATGCTCTCCGCCCGTGCTCTGGAAGAGTGGCGGTTTCTTCAGGCCACGGATTTCTTCCGGAATGCCATGAATGGGGGCCGCATCATCGAAACCCGGCAAGTGGATCGGGAATGGGCGCCGCCTTCGACACATTCCGAGGAACCTTGGTCGGCGGCGCTCCGACACGACCGGATTCCTTTCGTTTCCTATCCCTACGAGTGGCCGTTCGGCATGCTGAAGGACGCCGCCCTCCTTCACCTGGATCTCCTGCTGGAAGCGTTGGAAGAAAATCTGATCCTCAAGGACGCTTCCGCGTACAACGTACAATGGATTGGAAGTCGACCGGTATTCATCGACGTTCTGTCCTTCGAGCGATGCTCCCTGGGCGAGCCCTGGGCGGGATACCGTCAGTTCTGCCGCATGTTCCTGAATCCGTTGATGCTGCAAGCCTATAAAGGCCTGCCTTTCCAGCCGTGGCTGCGCGGATCCCTGGAAGGCGTCGAGCCCGAACATATGAACCGCCTCTTCACCGCCCGAGAGCTGCTCAAACCCGGAGTGTTCGCCCATGTATTTCTCCAGGCCAAGTTGCAGGCGCGGTATTCGAACAAAGATCGGGAAATCAAGGCGGATCTCAGAAACGCCGGCTTCCACAGGAACCTCATTCGGACCAATGCGCGCAGATTACACCGTCTCGTGACCCGCTTACGGATGCGGGACAAACATTCGGAATGGTCCGATTACGAAAACAGCCACCACTACTCGACTTCGGATTACCAAAAAAAGCTGGAATTCGTCGGGCGCGCGTCAGGCGCGCGCCGGTGGGATCTGATATGGGATCTGGGCTGCAACACCGGCGCATTTTCCCGCATCGCCGCGGAACACGCCCGTTATACCGTGGCCATGGATTCGGATTCCCATGCCGTCGAACTCCTGTACCAGGGCCTGAAGGCGGAAGGCAGGGAAACCATCCTGCCGCTCACGCTCAATCTCCTGGACGCTTCGCCGAACCAGGGCTGGCGCGGACTGGAACGCAAGAACCTCCCGGAACGAGGCAAACCCGACCTGATCCTGTGCCTGGCGTTGATGCACCATGTGTGCCTCACCGGGAACGTGCCCCTTTGGGAATTCCTCGAATGGCTGGCCTCTCTGGGAGGGGATCTGATCATCGAGTTCGTGTCCCAACGGGATCCCATGGCCCGGAAGCTGCTGAAAAACAAAAAAGACCCTCACGGGGACTACAATCGAGGGACCTTCGACCGGCGCCTGAATGAACGGTTCGACGTGATTTGGAGGGAACCCTTGGATTGCGGCACCCGGGAACTGATATTCGCCCGGAATTCTGGGAAGTAGTAAGGGTTTTTGACTCCATGAGCCATGCTCGCTCCCACCGAGGCGCCTTGAAGCCGGTCCGCTCCCGTTTCCCTTCGCTCCTCCCGGATATTCATTTGCTCGTATTGGGCGCCTTTGCCGTCACCCAACCGCTTTTGGATCTTCTGGGAAGACATGCCGGATTTTTTGTGGCCCGGGGTATTCCATCCGGAGACGTGTGGGCATTGACCGCCGTGTTGAGTCTGGCCGTCCCCGGGGCATTCGCGGTGATTTACCGGGGGTTCCATGCGTGGACTCCGCTCGTAGGCGGAGGAATCCATAGTTTTCTCGTCGCATTGCTGGTCTGCTTGTGTCTCATGCCGGCCTGGAAATACGTCCCGTTTCTTCCCGGACCGGCCGTCCTGGCCGTTTCGGCGGCAGGCGGTCTCTTTGCGGCCTGGTTGTATCGCCGCTACCGCTCGGCGCACACGTTTTTAACCGTTCTGTCTCCCGTGATCCTCCTGTTTCCAGTCCTGTTCCTGTTCCATTCTCCCGTGTCCAGAATCCTCTTTCATTCCGGCGTATCGCTGGAATTCCGGGTTTCCGTCCAAAACCCGGCCCCCGTAATCCTGGTGGTCTTCGACGAACTGCCTGCACTCGCCCTCATGAATGAGGATATGGTCATAGACCCCGTGCGCTTTCCGAACCTGGCGGCCCTGGCGGAGGACGCCACGTGGTTCCGCCAAGCCTCCACCGTGGCCGAATCCACGGAAATGGCTCTGCCCGCCCTGCTCACGGGAAGATACCCGGACCAACCCCGACTGCCGTTCCTGGCCGATGTTCCGGATAACTTGTTTACCCTGCTTGCCGGTACCTACCGGCTGAACGTGACGGAACCCGTGACGGCCCTCAGCCCCAGCATGGAAACTCCGATCCCCGGTTCCGAAACACGGTTCGCCCGCCGCTTGCTTGAAGTCCTTTCGGATCTGTCTCTGGTATATCTGCACCGGGTCCTACCGGGGGATTATTCGCAGTCCCTTCCCGCGGTAAACCGCGCATGGGAAGGGTTCCGCCGTGGCTCTTCCCACGGATTCATGGGAGATGCTTCCCCGAATGTCCAGGAGCGTTTGGATGCAGCCTTCCGGCGGGACAGGGCCGAGATGTTCATGACGTTCGTCCGCAGTATACGAGACTTACCCGAACCGGCGCTTCATTTTCTGCATGTTCTACTCCCCCACTCGCCATACGAGTATCTGCCTTCGGGCAAGCTCTACGCCCGAGGCGACTGCTTGTACGGCCTGGACACGGCGTCGGAACTCTGGAATCCCGATGAAGCAGCCGTCCGGCACGCCCTTCAACGATATCTTCTCCAGGTGGGATTCGTGGACCGTCTGGTGGGGGATTTGATGGAGCACTTGAAAGCGCAAGACCTCTACGACAGGGCTCTGATTGTGCTGACATCGGACCACGGGGTAAGTTTTGTTCCCGGGGATCATCGGAGGCATCTCACGGAGAGCAACCGGCAGGACATCCTGTCCACATTGCTGATCATCAAGGCCCCGGGGCAACGGGAGGGTCGGGTCAGCGACCGCAACGCGGAATCCGTCGACGTGCTTCCGACCCTGGCTCATCTGCTGGGCTTTGAGGCGCCGTGGCCCATGGACGGGCGATCGTTGTGGGAGGAAGACGCCCCCCAACGCAACGTGAAGGTGGTTTTCAGCCCGGAGCTGGAGCGTCGTGTCTTCAATCCTCCCTGGGTTTCCACACGGGATCGCCTGGTAATGCATTGGACCCCATTCGCATCCGGGAACCTTCCCGATGAACGGCGGGGCGCGGTCTCCTCGAACCGCCTCGTGGGACGTCCTCTACGGGACATGCGCATCGCCGGTAATACCGGGATCCGCATCGTGCTCGAGCGTCAGGACCTGTTCGACACGTACGACCCGGCCCTGCGATTCGTGCCCTGTCACATCGTCGGGCGATTCGAACCCTGCCCTCCGAAAGCCGCTCGTCTGGCGGTGTCGGTCCATGGAACGATTTTCGCCGAAACGGCGCCCACGGAATATCGAAGCGGCGAATGCAACCTCTCCGTGATCGTCCCGGAACAGGCATTCCGGAAGGGATCGAATCGGGTCGAGGTGTTCCTGGTGGGAGAACCATCGGAGCCTCAAGACCTCATTCATATCCCTCACGCGGCAAAGCCGCGGTATGCCTCCCTGGAATTGGACGACGCCGAGCAATCCCTGAAGGACGGCGCGGGGCGATCCTACAGGATCCGGGATGGGGCGCTGCGGGGGTTTCTGGATTTCGCGCTTATAGAAGGCGACATCATCCGCTTGCTGGGTTGGGCCGCGGATGTGGAAGCGGGAGAACTCCCTGAAGCGGTGGTGGTCGTGTCCGGCGGCAATACCGTGTACCATGACCGAACCAACTACATCCGGCCGGACGTGGCGGATCATTTCGACAAGCCCGAGCTGATCCATTCCGGATTCCAGTTTCACTTTCCTCTAGAAGAGTTGCGAGGCGGCTCGCTCCGCATTTTCGCACTATCGTCCTCGGGCCTGGCCTCCGAACTGGAATACGGAGAACTAACAGCGGAATTCTTTCAGGATTGACCATCTCCCGAGAACCTTCCCCCATCCGTGGTTCATCCCGCCGCCGGATCGGCGAAACCCGTGGCCGCCGCCATTTAGAGGACAGGACGCATGATTCCGTTCCGTCCCCATGTTTCCCGTTGGAATTTTCGTAGCCGACGGGCTTCATTCATCGGCATCGGGCCTGGCCATGCAACCCATCAAGAGTTTACGGAATTTCCACGCCGCGTGAAAACCTCTTGACTTATCCAGGAAACTCTTCTATCTTAGAATCATTCTAAAAGGAGAGTACGTCCAAATCACTGTGGAATCCATCCCAGATCTTCTCAAACGTTCCGGCTTGACCGTAACTCCGCAACGTGCGGCCATCCTGGAGGTCCTCCTGCAGGAATCGGGACACCCGAGCCCCGAAGGGATCTACCGATGGGTTACGGAACGCTTCCCGCACCTGTCCCTGGCTACGGTCTACAACACGCTGGATCGCTTCGAAGAAGTGGGGCTCGTCCGAAAGGTCAACGCCTTGTTCGGTACCGCCCGTTACGATGCGCGCACCGATTTTCACCTTCATGCCGCGTGCACGAGTTGTGGATCCATCTCCGATGTGGAAGCCGATTTTCCGGGAATCGAGGCGTTAAACACGCTCCCCGTGCCGGACTTTACCATTCAGAAGATCAGCATTCATCTTCTGGGCCTCTGCGGTCCCTGCCGGGAAAGAGAACTGGTGAAAGATCGGGGCAAAACCTCGGAAACGTGATTCGGACGGATACATCGGAAAATCGCAGAATGCCCTCGTTACAGCGAGGAGCAGACCATACAACAAGGAGGAATGAATCTATGGCGGAAGAAATCAAAGCCACGAAGGCCGAGAAGGCATCGGCGTCGAGTTTGAGTGTGGACAGCGCCACGGTGAAGATGATCGATCACGCTCGAAAGACGGGCGTGGAGACGATTTTTGATCGAGCGGAGACGATGAAGCCGTGCAACATCGGGATCCAGGGGATTTGCTGCAAGATGTGCTCGCAGGGTCCGTGCCGGTTGCCGATGCCCAAGAAGGGCATCGAGGGCAAGGACACGCGGAAGGGATTGTGCGGGGCCACGCCGGAGACCATCGCGGCGCGGAATTTTGCGCGGATGGTGGCGGCGGGAGCGGCGGCGCATTCGGATCACGGCCGGGGCGTGGCGGAGACGTTTTTGGCGGCGGCTCGGAAGGAGACGTCGGATTACACGATCAAGGATCCGTTGAAGCTGCTGGAGATTGCCAAGGATTTCGAGGTGGCGACGCAGGTGGAAGTGGACGGTGAGTGGAAGGACCGGGACATTTTCGAGATTGCGGAGGAAGTGGGTGTAAAGGCGCTGGGCGAGTGGGGCCGCCAGGAGGGCGAGATTTACTATGCCAAGCGCGCTCCCCAGGCGCGGTACGATTTATGGAAGAAGCTGGACGTAGTGCCCCGCGGCATCGACCGGGAGATCGTGGAGATCATGCATCGGACGCACATGGGAGTGGACCAGGATTACCGGAACATCGTGAAGCAGTGTTCGCGGGCGGCGCTGGCGGACGGATGGGCGGGGTCCATGATTGCCACGGACCTTCAGGACGTGATGTTCGGGACTCCGTACCCGGTGCAGGGGGAGATCAACCTGGGAGTATTGCGTCCGGATCACGTGAACATCATCGTACATGGGCATGAGCCCCTGTTGTCGGAGATGATCGTGGCGGCGTCTCAGAGCAAGGAGATGCTCGATTACGCCCGGAGCAAGGGGGCCAAAGGCATCGTTCTGGCGGGGATGTGCTGCACGGCCAACGAGATTTTGGTGCGGCACGGGATGCCCATTGCGGGGAACTACCTGTCGCAGGAGTTGGCGTTGATTACGGGCGCGGTGGAAGCCATGGTGGTGGACGTGCAGTGCATCATGGAGAATCTGGCGAACATCGCGCAGTGTTATCATACGAAGCTGATCACGACGAACCCGCGCGCCAAGATCGAGAGCGGGGACACGGTGCACATCGAGTTCGACGAGCACCATGCGTACGAGGACGCCAAGATGATCGTGAAGACGGCGGTGGACAATTATCCGAACCGCCGGGCGGATGTGATGATTCCGTCGGAGAAGAGCACGATGGTGGCGGGGTTTTCGTACGAGGCCATCAACTACCACCTGGGCGGCACGTTTCGGGGATCGTACAAGCCGTTGAACGACAATATCATCAACGGCCGGATCCGGGGCATCGGCGGCGTGGTGGGATGCAACAACTGCCGGACGGTGCACGACAGCGCGCATTTGACCATTGTGAAGGAGCTGCTGAAGAACGACGTCATCGTGCTGACCACGGGATGCAACGCCATGGCGTGCGGCAAGGCGGGTCTTCTGACGCCGGAATCGGCGCGGGTGTACTGCGGGGACGGCCTGGCGGAGGTGTGCGAGACGGTGGGGATACCGCCGGTGCTGCACATGGGATCGTGCGTGGACAACAGCCGGATCCTGATGGCGGCCACGGAAGTGGTGAAGGCCGGGGGATTGGGCAAGGACATCAGCGATCTTCCGGCGGCGGGCTCGGCCCCGGAATGGATGAGCGAGAAGGCCATCAGCATCGGTCACTATTTCGTGGCGTCGGGCGTGTACACGGTGTTCGGCGTGAACCTGCCCGTCACCGGAGCCCCCCGGTTCCAGCAGCACCTGTTCGAGGAACTGGCCCAGTTGTACGGCGGCATGTGGGACCTGGTGGAAGACCCCTACGAGCACGCCCATAAAATGATCGCCCACATCAACAAGAAACGCAAAGCCCTGGGCATCGACAAGAAACGCGAGCGCGTGCTCATGGATATGGCGGACCGGCAAAAACTGGAATCCGCCGCCTAAACCGAACCCCGCGGTTCGAACCGGAACCTACCGAACGCCCCCTCCATCGAGGGGGCGTTCCTTTTCAACAGCCTGCCCGAAATGCTGTTTTTCACTGTTAGTAGACCCCCCTCAGGAGATACTTCGCCGCCGCCGCGGGGGAATGTCTCAACGCCTCTTGTAAGTGACGGCGAAATGCACTAAATGGCAGGGTCTTGGAATCTGCGGCGGAAGGCGGAATCATGCTGGAAGTGGCTCTAATAGCCCTGGCTCTGGGGTGCGATGCGTTCGCCGTGGGACTTGCCGTCGGAACGCGATGGAACCATCCCCGGCAGGTATTCCGGCTGTCGTTTCACTTCGGCCTGTTCCAGTTCCTGATGCCCGCGGTAGGCTGGTTTTTCGGAACACGCCTCCTGGATATGGTAAGTCGCTGCGGGACCTGGGCGGCGGCCCTGGTGTTGGTGGTTCTAGGCGGCAAAATGCTGGCGGACGCTCTGAGCAAGGAACCCGAATCCGACTATGGCCTGGATCCCACCCGGGGCGTGACGCTGCTCACCCTGTCCCTGGCCACCAGCATGGACGCCTTGGGGGTGGGATTGTCTTTCGGGATGCTGAATCGTCCCCTCTGGCTCCCCGCCGTTTGGATCGGGGTCACGGCGGGAATCATGACGTGGTGCGCCATGAAGCTTGCCGGCTTCTTGAGCCGCCGTTCAGGTCGAAAAATGGGCGTCGCCGGCGCCATCGTCTTGATACTCATCGCGTTTCGCCTCGTCCTGTCCTGACCGCTGCGGATCGGGTGCGAAAAGAGACGCCTCTTTTTTTCACGACTTCCGGAATCTTTCCAGAGCGGCATCCAGACCTTTGCGGGCCAATGGATCGTACCAGAACTCCACGAATTTCTCGATATCCTCGTTCTTGTAGGCTTGAAGCGCGAACAGCATCTCCATGGTCCGAAGGCGTTTGGCATACGCCAAAGCGGGTGCGTGGCGACCGGCCAGGTTTTCCATGGTAAGCTGAGCTTGCAGAATCAACTCTGCATCCGGAAGGACCCGGTCCGCCAACCCCAGCTTCAACGCCTCCTCCGGGGCGCAGAATTCCCCGTTGTAAATGAGACGCCGGGTATGAGCGTCTCCGCATAAGCGGGCCATAAGCCGATCCGCCACGTAAGGCACGGGAACGTTCAGCTGCATTTCGTTCAACCCCAACAGCTTACGCCCCTCGGCCATCCATCGGAAGTCGCAGCACAGGGCGAAAATACACCCACCCGCGGTGGCGTGGCCCCGCAAGGCGCACAGCATGGGCTTGGGAAACGCGTACAAGCGAAGACTCACGTCGTAAAAAAGCGTGAAGAACGTCCGGAATTCTTCCGGTGTCATAGGCGCCACGGAGGGAAGATCAAAGCCGATGCAAAAAAACTTGTCGTTGTCTCCCGTGAGAATCACGGCGCCTGTTTCGGAATCGGACTCCAGGGTCTCCAAACACGAGTCCAGTTCGAGAAGCAACTCCGTGGAGATGGAGTGAATCACACCTTTCTTGAAGGTCAACCGCGCTACACCCCGCTCATACAACAGATCCATATGTTCCATAACCGCTCCTTTTCCCATGGTTTCGGAATATCTTCATGCACCCGGATATCCGGTCCGCGTAAAGCGCCGTCCTCCGCCCGCCGGCGCCTTGATGCTTCATCACGCATCCCAGGGTTCCCGAACGGCCCCCCGGACGCGGGGCCGCTCTCCGGTATTTATAACCCGTTGAAAGAAATTTGAAAACCGATTTTAGCAGGCTGTTTATCATCGGGCTGTTAAGAAGTGAGGCGGGTTTTTGAGGAATCGTCAAGATTCGTCGTACAAGAATTCGTGATAGGGATATGTTACCTGGATCCGCCCCGTTTGGGGGTCCACCGTCTGTTTCCTTACGGACAACAGCTCCCCGGGCCGGAGATAAGCCCCCTTGGCCGCCAGCTTCATCTCGCAACGCATGACCATGCGACGCAGATCCTCGAGTTCGGCGGGATTAAGACCGTCCACCACGATGTACAGGCGGCCCCGATCCTCGCCGAACCGCAGGAGCCGGACCTGAGGGAATCGCCCGTACAGGTCCTGGAAAAGCGCTTCCACCTCCCGGGCCCATGCCAGGGGGCATCGGCTTTCATACCATGCCCGGGACAGGTACCATTTGTGCACCCGATCCCGGATCTTGCGGTTGTCCTCCGAGTCCCACGACTTGTCGTTCCAATACGGATATCCCATGTCCATATCCTTGAAAATCCGGGTTGCCGGCACGCCGGCGACAAGCAATGATATCGCACGATGCGCCCATAGCCGGGAACACGGTGCGCGGAAGGAACGCCGATGAGGCGACTGCCTGTAGTGTAGCCGGCCGTTGAAAAACGCTATCTGCTGTGTTGCGCTTCATCTTTCGTCATTGCGGCGTACTGTTATGTACGTCTCATTCCTCAGGATTCACGCGCCTTGCATGTCACCGTTCTTCTCCAGCCTGCCCGCAATGTTATTTGTCCATGGGCTGGTGCACACCGGGGCGCAACCCGCCGCATCACGGCTTTCACCAGCCGGCTAATGGATCACCTCCGCGCCCGAAGAACCGCATGCTCGGCGACGGATTCGCTCGACAGGGGGTTCAAATTCCGTCAATCGGAGGTACTTCTCATAGCGCTGGGAGATCCCCTCCGCTTCCAGCAGGAACTGTTTGCAGCTCGTGTTGAAAGGACTCAAATACGAAATCGCATTGATGAACAGGCTCTCGTCCAACTCCACCAGCTTGCGGATCAGTTCCCATTCCATAAGCGGGGGCCCCGAATCGATGCCGGATATACGGTTCACGAGGTCCTGACGCAGTCGGGATCCCTGGTCGGTTCCCGCCTCCAGAGAAGGCTCTGGTAACAGCTCGACCTCGGCTTCACGATATACCTTTCCCTCCACCTCCCGGTCTATGCGAAATCGCCGGGTTCCCTGAAGCAAAATATTGAACTGCCCGTGCTCCGCTTCTTCGCATTGAAGAATAATTCCTTTGCATCCGACTTCGTAGGTTTCGGGGGATCGTTCGTACTCCGCTTCCCAACCCGGCCTCAAAGCCACAATGCCCAAGCATCCGTCCCCCCTTAGGACGTCCGCGACCAAAACCTTGTACCGCGGCTCAAAGATCCGCAACGGCAACACGATGCCGGGAAACAGAACCAGGTTCGGCAAGGGAAAGAGGGGGAGTACCCGACGCTCCAACTGTTCCATAGTATATCCTTTCCAAGGGCGACCCACGCCCTTTACAGGCAGAGAAAAAAACGGTCCACAGTGCACGGGCTTCGTCCTCGCCGAAACCACGGCGCCGGGACACGCGTCCGCACAGCATCCCTATTGCGTACACCGTTTATGCCTGCGCGGCGAACCTCTGCCCGCAATACGGTGTATCAACGGGATGCCGACTATAAATTTAAAGCGTGTTTTTCGCGATGCAAGCCATTTGCGGAAGGGGCGGCCCTTTTATTTCCGTCTGTATGCCGAACACCGACCGTCGTGGAGCCGGGACGGGCGCCGTCAAACGGTCCGGGCGAGGGGGTGAATCCCCTTTCCACGGGGCGGTATCCCGCGGGTAACGGGCGTTTGCGACCATGCTTTCATCGCACCTTCTTGACTTTTCACCGTCCAATGGATAAACAATAAGGTAATCCAAAACCAAAACGTATTTCAGGAAAGGAACTCATTATGCTGGAAGTGACTGATAATGCGCATCACAAGTTTCTGGAGTACTTCGAACACCAGAAACAAACCAGGCCTATTCGAGTCTTCTGGTCGGAAGGCGGGTGAGGGGGTCCATCGTTACAGCTGGCTCTGGATGAGCCCAGAGAAACCGATGAAGTGTTTTCGTTTGAAGGTCTCACCTACCTGGTCGAAGCTTCCTTAAAGAACCGAATGGGTAATATGAAGATTGACTTCGTGGAAAACGGTTGGCAGTCCGGATTCTCCATCACGGCAGAGAACCACGCGCCCAAATCCTGTGGGAGTTCCTGCTCGTGTTGAAAAGGTTCGCATGGCCTGATTCGGTGTGAAGAAGAGACTTCAGCCGTTGTCATGGAAGAAAGTGAGTTAACCCATGCGGGGCATCATCGGCGTGGTGTGTACGGTTCTGCTGGTGTTTCCTGCTTGGCCGGCGGGAGGTTCTCCAATGGCTTTCGAAATAGCGAGCGAAGCGTTCTCCCAAGGGAAAACCATACCTACGCAGTATACCTGCGACGGCCCTGATGTTTCTCCACCGCTGCGATGGTCCGATGCGCCGAAAGGCGCCCGGGAATTCGCACTGATTTGTGATGATCCGGATGCCCCCAGAGGCGTCTGGGTCCATTGGGTATTGTGGGGAATCTCCTCGGACACGCATTCACTCCCGGAGGGATTAGGCAAGAAGGCGCCTCTGTCTCCCGGCATGAAGGAAGGCGTCACGGATTTCGGGCGGCCTGGATACGGGGGACCCTGCCCTCCTCCCGGAAAACCCCATCGATACTTCTTCAAGTTGTATGCCCTGGACGCTCCTGTAACCGTGGCGGGTAAGGGATCCAAGGAACAGCTGCTGGAGGCCATGGAGGGACATATTCTGGGGACCGCCGAACTGATGGGCGCATACGGACGATAATGTACGCTGCGTAGGGCAAGGAGTTCTTCTCGAACCCTAGGCTTTGCTTCACACGATGCGGTAAAGGCCGGGACTCCAGTATCCCGGCCTTTCCGACTTCGGCTTCCGCGCGATATCAGGGACCCACCGTAAAGGTCAGAATCCGCGCATCGATCCAGGAGCTGAAATTCCAGAGGCTTCCGTACGGCCATGTGACGACGATGCCGAAAACATATTCCCCCCAAGGCTCCGACCCGTTGAAGGCGTACCGCATGAGATCCCCGGACACGGCCTGCACGGGCCATCCTTCCGCCTTGAAGTCCACGTAATTCACCCGGTCCGGAAACAGCACCGCGGCGTACACATTGGCTATGGCAGGGTAGACGCCCGGAAGCACCCCCACACTGAGGACAAGTTCCTGCCCGGTCTTGAATTCCCCTCGGTTCAGGAACACCTGCCCGAAAGGCTGGGCGTTCCATCCGGGCCATTGCAGCTTAACCAGCCCGTAGCCGAATTCCGGGTTCGGCAGGAAGTCACCGAGCGCATACGCCCTGCTCATCAACCATGTGGTCAGCAAGCGGGGATCACAGCCGGGAAAGGCTTCCTTCAACAGCGCCGCGGCGCCCGCCACATGAGGGCAGGCCGCACTGGTTCCCTCGAAAGCCTTGGAATAGGATTGGGTGCTGACGCCGGCGGGAGCCGCCAGGTCCGGCTTGGGCCGTCCATCCGTGGTGGGACCTCGGGAGCTGTAATATTTCCGCTGCAAATCGCTGAAATCAACGGCTCCCACGGCCAGCGCATACGGAGAATCCGCGGGTTCGTTGATTTCGTAGGCCGGCGTGACGTATCCGGGGGTCATGCCGCCGAACCACAGCCGCAGGATTTCCGCGCCCGAAGCCTTGTAGCGCTTGACGTACACGTAGTACCTTCCCGTATACGCCGCCGTATACGTGAGGGATTCGTAAGGCCATTGGGCGCCCGATTGCTCGTTTTCGGAACTGGCCACGGTCTTTCCGTTCTTGTCGTCCAGGTACAGGTCGTAGTCCTGCGCCGAAGACGGCCAGTCGTTCCAGGTGAGTTTCACCCGGATCTCGTCCCCCTGGCTCACGTCCAGATAGTTTCCTTCGTATTGCCCCTTGAAGTTGTGCCAGCCGTCGCCGTCGGGGTCGTAAAACGGACCGGTCCACCATTCGTCCGCTTCGTTCCCTCCGGCGTTCACCCAAAGGATCCCATGGTGAAACGCTTTCTCCACCATGTCACAGCTCTTGCCCGTGCCGTCCCCGGGCCACTCGTTGGAGGAACCCGTGGACGCGGACAGGATGTGCACCCCCTGGGAAATGATCCAATCCACCGCTTGTCCCTTCTCCGTCGAGGTCGCATAGGTAACTAGGAACAACGAAGCGCCGGGCGCCAGATCGTGGACGATCTCCGCACAGGCGGTCCCATGCGAAGTGGTCTCGAAACCTTTCGAGCTGAAATTCTTGGTGGTCACATACGACGGCAGCTCGGTCCCCAACAGGCTTTGGTACCCTTTGAAGCCGAGGTCCAGCACGGCCACGCTCACGCCGCTCCCGAAATACCCCATGGAATGCCACCAAGGGGCATCCATGACGGCGGCTCCTTCGGTTACCACCCCTTTAGAAGATTCGTAGATGGGTTCCCGTACATACCGGATCTCAGGGAGATCCGCCACCTCTTCCAGGACGGAAGGGAGACACAAAACCTGGATCCATTCCTCGTATACGGCCTCCACATCCAGACCCATGGAACGGAGCCGATCCAACAAGGGCTCCGTCGCGAGAGAAGCCGCCACCAGCGTGAGACGCACCCTGCCGTCTTCGTCCCATTCCACAGCCATGCGCCTGGCGTGATCCAAGGCCTGCACCGGGGAATCCGCCGCGGCCAGACGCAACACGGAAGAGGTCATTTTCGGGTGCTTGAAGACTTCGGCTTCCGGGTCGGGTAGCGCCCAGCCCATGGACCCCGGGAGCAGCAGCCACACAAAAAGCAGCAGAGTAACAGCCCTTCCAACGGTGGTTCCTCGCATATCCATTCCCCTTGGATGACTTCAGACATCCCCACCGGCGTGTTTTGCGCCGGATGGAGTTTCCGCCGGGCTGAGAATAGCCCATTGATGAATCGTATTGCGGGCGGGCCGGGGCCTGTTAAGACCGATATCGTCCCTCTTTTCGGGTCTCTTGAGCGGTATCGGGTCTGTATGGACCCGAAAAAACAGGCATCCCCCCGTTCACCAGGGGGAAATTCTTCTCGCAGGCGGGCGCAAGGCATCCGGTTCCGGGGCTCAAGCCCGACCCGGATCGTCAGGGACTCTCACACACCTCCAGCGCGTTTTCAGGGATTTCGTAGAGCTGGTCTTCCGCCCATTGATACGGCATGGCGGATTCCGTGCATCGCACGAGCACGGCGCCGCCGGATCGCAAGCCTTCCACGCGCCCCACCATCCTGAGACGCTCCTTATAGGCGCTTCCAAACCATTGCACGCAGTCCCCTTTCCGGAGCCCTCGATCAGGCGCCTCTTCCGGCGCGAAACTTTCCTCCGATCCCTGGGACATCAACTCCCTGATGGCGGCCTCCTGTGCGCGAACGGTCCCCTGCAGTTCCCGGACCTTCTGCTCGAGCAGGTTCTTCTGAATCTCCAGTTCGCCGTATCGTTCCAGCGTCTTGGAGATTTCTTCCGCCTGAAACGCCTTGAGCTTCGCCTGAGTGATGAACTCGGCGTTCTTGGCCCGGAGATCGAGCACCTCCATGCGCGCCCGATCCAGCTCTTCCTCCAGGGTCCGGATATGCTCCTGAAGCCGGGAGATTTCCTGAGTCAGCTTTTGCTCGGTTTCCTTACCCCGGTCCAGCTTCAGCCGGTCGCAGGCGCCGGCGGCGCAAAACACCATGAACCCGATAACCAACATCTTCAGTTTCACGGATCCCTCCCGCACCCGGCCGGAGTCCGGAACATGAGCCCAACCTGGCACCGTTCGGAAACTCCGCCGCCCGTTGCTTGCCCAAGGCGGAACCGGGTATTTCGGCGTGATCGAGGAGGCGCAGGGCCGACACGAATCCTGCACGCGCACCAATCCTTGATTACTATAGAATAGGCGGTTTCCGCTTTCCAACCTCAAATCGCCGTCAGGCGGCGAAAAAACGGCCTGCCTACATCGGCTCAAATCCCGAGGAGTGCGCGGCAGGGACAAAGCGACGCCCGGGCGACGTCGCCCTCTCCGCCTGCCTGCGTCGATGGGCGCCCCGCAGCGGCCGAACAAGCAAAGCGCGACGTGGTCCATGGCGTTCGGGCGGGAACCGATTAGTCGCATCGCGAAAAGCCGCAACTGCGGCATACCAGGCAGCCGCCTTCGGGCTCCACCACCCCGCCGCAGTCGGGACACGCACCCATCATGTTTTCCCGGGCCACGGCATGGGAATTCGAATACCCGTCGATGACCCGGGCGATGGCGTCCGAACAGGACAACACCATGGACCCGTTGTGCCACACCGGGGAGGGGCATCGGATACCGGACAGCTGGCGGATCACGGACTTGATGTCCACCCCGGAACGCAACGCCAAGCTGATGAGCCGGCCGGCCATTTCGATTTGGGACGCGGCGCACCCCCCCGTTTTTCCCATCTGGGCGAATACTTCGCAGATGCCGATCTCATCCGCGTTGATGGTTACGTACAGCTTCCCGCACCCCGTTTGGATGCGTTCCGTCACCCCCTGGGTGCGCACGGGCCTGGGCCTGGGAGTCACGCGGGAAACGGGTTCGGCGCCGGCCTCCGCGTCCTTCTTGGGACCCGGCTCGCTCAAGTTCAGAACCTGGTCGCCCCGGCTGCCGTATCGATAAATGGTGATCCCTTTGCATCCCGAATGAAAGGCATCCAGGTAGGCCTGGCGAACCGCTTCCAGAGGGGCGTCCGCCTGGAAATTGATGGTTTTGGACACGGCGTTGTCCACATACTCCTGAAACGCCGCCTGGATCCGGATATGGCGGTCCGGGGTAACGTCGTGAGAAGTGGGAAACACCCGTTTCACATCCTCGGGGATTCCGTCCAGAGAACGGATGCCCCCCTGCGCCGAGATGAGTTCCATCAAGGATTCGGAGTAGAACCCCCGCTCCCGGGCCAAAGCTTCGAATTCCGGGTGCGCTTCCAGGAGTTCATGGCCGTCCAATACCTTGCGCACGTAGCAAAGCGCGAAGACGGGTTCGATGCCGCTGGACGTACCCGCCAGGATACTCAGCGTACCTGTGGGTGCGATAGTGGTCGTGGTGGCGTTCCTCATGAAGGGGGTTTCTTCCGAATCATAAATGGAACCGGGGTACGCGGGAAAATTTCCCCGGCGACGGGCCAGATCGGCGGATGCGTTCTTGGATTCCGCCTGGATGAATCCCATGACCCGGCGGGCCGTTTGGATGGCTTCGTCGGAATCGTAGGGAACCTGCAGTTGGATGAGCAGGTCCGCGAACCCCATGACGCCCAGGCCGATCTTCCGGTTCTTCCGGGTCATTTCCTCGATCTGGGGAATGGGGTACGCATTTACGTCGATGACGTTGTCCAGAAAACGCACCGCCCGGTGCACCACCTCCCTGAGTTTCGGATAATCGATTTCCATGGGGGCGCCTTGGGCCCCCGTCACAGGCTTGAGCATACGCGCCAGGTTGATGGATCCCAGATTGCAGGATTCGTAAGGAAGCAGGGGCTGCTCTCCGCAGGGATTCGTGGATTCGATCCGCCCCAGATGGGGCGTGGGATTGGAACGATTCAGGGCGTCGATGAACACCAGGCCGGGATCCCCCATTTTCCAGGCCGACTCCACGATCTTGTCGAACAACGCTCCCGCCTTGACCTCACGGACCCTATCCCTGGTGCGCGGGTTCACCAGAGCAAAGTCCTCGTTGTTTTCCACGGCCTTCATGAAGGCATCCGTCACGGCCACGGAGATATTGAAATTATTCAGTCGTTTCAGATCCCGTTTGCAGTCGATGAATTCCTCGATATCCGGATGATCCACCCGCAGGATCCCCATGTTGGCCCCCCGGCGGGCGCCCCCCTGCTTGATGGCCTCCGTGGCGGCGTCAAACACCCCCATAAAGGAAACCGGGCCGCTGGATACTCCGTGCGTGGATTTCACCAGATCGTTCTTGGGCCGGAGACGGGAAAAGGAGAACCCCGTGCCGCCTCCGGTCTTGTGAATAATGGCCGTATGTTTGAGGGCGTCGAAGATGCTGTCCATGGAATCTTCCACGGGCAGCACAAAACACGCGGAAAGCTGTCCCAGCTTCCGCCCGGCGTTCATCAACGTGGGGGAGTTGGGAAGAAATTCCAGACGCACTATCATGTCGTAGAAATCCCGCTCCACGGCATCCACGTCCGCCCCGGGATCGTACAGAGCGTCCGCCTCGGCCACGGCCCGGGCCACCCGTTTGAACATCATTTCGGGGGTCTCGATAGGTTCGCCGGCCTGATTCTTTTTCAGATACCGTTTCTTCAAGACGGTGCGCGCATTCTCCGTGAGATTCAATTGAGCCATGTGTTCCATTTCCTGAAGCCTCGTGCTCTGGTGTTTGTAGCGTACGTTCGGATGATAGGATGAAAGAAGCGCGGGGTCATGCTCCAGCGGTGGGATGCTTCCTCTCTCTTTCGAAAGCGAGGAGGTACGCCTTGATATCCACGCCCGAACCGAATCCGCAGAGGCTTCCGTCCTTGCCGATGACCCGGTGGCAGGGGATGATGAGGGCCACCGGATTCCAGTGGAGGGAGGCTCCCACGGCCCGGGCGGCCTTAGGTCGCCCCGTTTCCCGTGCGATGTCCCCATAGGTCCGCGTCTCCCCGTAAGGAATGCGGCGGACGGCCTCCCAGACCGCCTGCTGGAAGGGGGCGCCCTGCGGTACATACAGGGGCGCGTCGAAATCCCTCCGGGTTCCGCCAAAATACTCCAGAACCTGGGCGCAGGCCCGTTCCAGAATTTCGGCGGCGGCGGTAGCCCGGCCGGCGCCGTCTTCTTCCGGGAGCCGGCATTGGGGCGTCCCCGCATCCCCCAGATCCAAACGATACACTCCCTCGGGCATGGCTCCCACGGTGATGGGACCCACGGGGGAATCCAACAGGCGAACGGCTGCGATCATGATTCGGTTTCCTCCGGAAAATTCTCCATGGAAGCTGTGGAGGCTATGCGAGCCTGAGCCGCAAGCGGCGTTTAAACCACAGTATCTATGGTGTTTTTGGATACTACAACAATATGTTGTGTATGTCGAGGGAAAAATGGGACGGCAGGAAACCCTTCTCCCATGGGCAAAGAGGGCGCCGGTTCATAAGACCGACCTTCTCGTGACACCGCGGGAGCGGTGTAACGCTCAACTCCGGGCGCTCCTGCGCCCCACCGATAAAAGTACGACCCAGGGGTACCGGCAAGGGACAAGGACGGCGCGGGAGCGCCGCGAATTCAACGTGACACCGCGGGAGCGGCGTCACGAGAAACACACCAGGTTCCCTCTCGTTAACGCCCAAACCCAAGGGCGCTCCGCGACCTCTCCGCATACCTGAAGCCGAACCCCCAACGGATTGGAAAAATCGACCAGGGGCTTCGCCCCTGGACCCCCCAAGGGCTCCGGACCGGGTTCTTGGCTCAGGGGCGTCGCCGCTTGCGCCGGCTCCGCCTCCTTCGCTTCGCCCCCGGCCCTCCGCCGCAAGAGCAAAAGGTAAAAAGGCTAAAAACCAAAATCTAATAGGTCCTGAGGAGGCGGAACCCCAGGTTGCTGTTCCCGTAACCCGGCGTAACCCAGCGGCGGCGGAAGGCGCACCGAACGACCCCCGGGCCAATGTCCCAACTGCCCCCGCGGATCACGCGGCCCGCGCCGCCTGTGTCATATATGGGATTGTTACGGGAATGCTTGGAATAGGCGTCGCCCGCATACCCGTCCTCGCACCACTCCCACACATTACCCAGCATATCGTATAATCCGAAGGGATTGGGCTTGTATGCCCCCACCGGAGCCGTGGTCGCGTATCCGTCGTTACACTCATGGATGGTCCAACCCGACCAGCGTTGCTTCGCGGCCTGATCCGCCACATTGGCATATCCGCACGCTTGACCGGGATCATCCCCCCAGAAGCGTATGGAAGTCGCGCCTCCCCGGCAGGCATATTCCCACTCCGCTTCCGTGGGAAGCCGGAATGCGTGGGGAGAGCCCTGGGATATCCACTGGGCATAGGCCTTGGCGTCGTTCCAGGAAACACACGTCACCGGATGATTCCCATGCTGCTCCACCGTGGGTGGATTGCGCCAGGTCGTGCCTGCTTTCTTCTTCCATTCCCCTTCATATACATAGCATCCCCCATCCCGCTCCGCATCCGTGCGGCGCCCCGTCGCCTCCACGAACCGGCGGAACTGGTCCACCGTCACTTCCGTGCGCCCCATCCAGAACCCGTCCACGCATACCTCGTGACGGGGAACCTCATCGCCGAAAAACTTTTTGTACGCGTCCTCACCCGCATCGCGAATCAGATAGCGCTTCTCCGCCTCCGTCTGACCCATCATGTAGCAGCCCCCCGGGACCCACACGAACGGCATCCCGGTGGCGGGATCCGTCCAGATCTCCCCGGCCTTGGGATCCCTCTTGACCGGCGCCAGATCAGCCTGCACCTTCCGCGTGGCTCCCACGGTTATGGTGACGGTCTGCTCCCAATCTTGAAACCCTTCCTTCTTCACCGTCACTGTGCGGCCGCCCTGGGGCACGGAGGCCATGTCACCGGGCGTCGTGCCCACATAAGCCCCGTCCAGGTACCATAACGCCCCGGAAGGCTCGCTCCGCACTTCCAGGCTCCCCGTGGTGGGAATGGGGTTCAGCAGCAGGGTTACCTGGGTTTCCTTGCCCGCCTGAATCCACACCGTCTCTTTTCCGTCCTGGTATCCGGAAAGGCTCGCCCGCACAGACACCTGTCCCATGGACAACCCCTTCAACTCCACGGGAGAAGCGCCCACAAAACCTTCCTTCACGTACACCTTGGCCCCCGCGGGCCGGGTAATCACCTTCAACGAACCCGTCACAGGCTCCCCGGCCGGAGGCGGATCGGGACGCGTGATCACTGCACTCCCCCCGGCCAGAAATACGAAATCGCCCTGATCCAAACGGGGGTCCCGGATCTTCCCGTACTGGGGATTCTGACTGGGATTGTATTCGGGCACCTTGTTTTTCAAAAACAAGCCCAATTCCTCCCCCGTGATGTATCCGTCGGGAATGGGCTCCGGCTCCCGGCCCTCCAACAGGTTCAAGAACGCCTGGACGAAAACGCTGTGATCCGGCACCGGCTCGTCGGCCCTCCCGGCGGTGATGAACTGCCGCACCGGATGCCGTACGTGATTGGATACCGCCTTGGGCGTCACACGCTCCCTCAAGTTCAGCACGGTTCCGGAAAAACAACTGTCGAAGAGGTACAAGACATGTTTGGCCCGGATCATCCGGGCATCGCTCACCAAAGTCTGCATGTCCACGGTCTTCAAGGCAAACCCCGCGGGGTCCGCATGCGGAAGGGGAGAATCCACCATGACCAGATACCCGAAGTCGTCCCCGGTCACCGTCTTCTCCGTATGACCGTGACCCGCGTAATAAAACAACAGCCGGTTGTTCTCACCGGCTCCATGAATCCTGGAAAAGCGCGTGAGTTCGGTCATAAACTCATCGCGGGTGAGGTCCGTCTTCAGCGTCACTTCAAACCCGTTTCGCTCCAGTGCTCCCGCCACTTCCCGCACGTCCCTCAAGGCTCCAGGCAAAGGATCCCATCCGTTGGTATAGTTTCCGTTCCCGATAACCAGGGCGTGGGATTCCTCGTAAAGCTGGAAGCTTTCTCCTTGGGAAGTTCGCAGCGTTACCTGGATGCCTCGCTGCGGAGCCGGAGTGGAGTAGGCCAGTACGGGAATCAACAGAACAACCAGAAAGGGAAACAATCGTTTCATGGCGACCTCACGAAAAAAGGGGCCGAGTCCCAAAACCCGGGGTCCATGAAAACCGGCGCGGAAACGGCCGGGTCGAGGAGAAGCAGAAATCCGGTGGAAAAGCCGATACGTTCAGGTTGGTGCATCCAATCCTGTCCATAAGCGACCGGCAACAACCATTTTTTTAAGAATAGCAGCCGGTAGCGCATGGAACAACGAAAAACGGCACACCCTCGACAAACAAGGATCAAGAAAGTTCCATCATTGAATGAGTACGGACCGCGGCCCTGGCAAGGGACAAGGACGGCGCAGGAGCGCCGCGGATGCCACGTGACGCCGCAGGAGCGGTGTCACGAGAAACAAAAAAACAGCATTTCGGGCAGGCGGTTTAAAAACAATGAGATGCAGGGCGCGCGCATCCTGAGGAATGATGCGTACATACCGTAGCCCCAATGACGCCTGTCCGCGTGGGACGCATAGGCGGAAAGCATAAGATGTCACGCCGAAGACGTGAAAGCGGATCGCGTTATTCAACGGCCTGCAAAGGCTTCCGTTTCACCCCATCCCCAAGATCCGCCGGACGAGACCCATCTTGCCTTCGATATCCGCCTGGCGTGCGATCATGATGCGTTGCGCCATGGGGGGGCCCGCGCCGTGCATGGACTCGATGAGATACGCCACGGAACCGGCTCCGGCCACCAGATTTTCGATGAGGCGCAGCACCTTCATCCGATCCACCACGTCCACCCCGTCGGCGGCGGCCAGGTACTTCCGGATGTAGGGCCCGGCCACGGGATCTTCCAGGTCTTTGGCGGAAGGCATGGTGCCCAGCAGCCCTCCGGCCACGTCCGTGGCCACGCGGGCCAGTTCGTAAGGAAACCGGGTCACGTTGAGCTTACACACGTTGGCCAGAAGCATATCGATCTCGTAATTCCCGGCCGCTGTGGCATGACCCAAGGCGGAACACGCAATACCGCACGCATACATGGTCTCGTTCAAGTGGATCATCTCCACGATCTTGTCCCGGATGTGGGAGGCGTTCTCCACGCCGTTCATCCGGGCGATGAGCGCGGTGGCGCCGATGAGTACGTCCCCCACGCCCACCTTGCACCCGCCGTAACTCTGCCGGTGATAGGCCGCGAACCGCTCCACCAACAGGCCTGAGTAGCGGGTTTCACCGTCCAGAAAGATCCGCTCCCGGGGTACGAATACGTCCTCGAACACGGTCATCACTTCCTGGCCGCCGAACATCGGATTTCCCACATCCAGGCCGGGTCCCTCGATCTTTCGGGTGTCGCTGGTCTGCCTTCCATACACGTACCGGACTCCCGGCGTGTTGGTGGGGATGGAAAAGCACACCGCCCAGTCTTCTTCGCCGGGTCTCATGTTGAGGGTGGGCATCACCATGATTTCATGGGAATTCAGCATACCCGTCTGGTGCAGCTTGGCGCCTCTCACCACCACGCCGTCCGACACTCGCTTCACCACCCGCAGATACAGGTCCGGATCTTTCTGGTCCTTGGGTCGCTTGCCGCGATCCCCCTTGGGATCCGTCATGGCGCCGTCCACCACCAGATCCTGCCGCTGGACGTCCTCCCAGTACCTCCGAAATCGTTCGTGGTAGTTCGTGCCGGACTCCCGGTCGCATTCATAGGTCACGCTGAACACGGCGTTGGCCGCGTCCAGACCCACACAGCGCTGAAAGCAGCAGCCCGTTGCATTGCCGCAAACCCGCTGCATGACCACTTTGTTCACCAGGTCCTCGGTATTCCGATGGAGGTGCGTAAAGCGGTTCACTTCCTCGTCGCACAGGGAGGACCGAACGCGGAACAGGGATTTCGTCTCCTCCGCCTGGGCGCATTCGTACGTCTTGGCCACGGCCTGCAAGGAAGGCCGGACGAGGGGATGGGCCGCCAACCCGGAGGTTTTCTCACCCAGGACGTGGGCTTCCAGTTCCAACGATTCGATGGATTCCACATACTCCTTCGGGGTCTTCAATCCCATACGCATGTCCTCCTTCCGGCCCGACCGCGGGCGGGGCTTCCGGGCATTCAACCGTTCCGGCCGGCACAGTCCGTCTGTCCCCGACGGATCCGGTCCCGGTATTTGATTGACACATTCCAGGAAGCCCATATATACATGGATTTCAAGCGAATATCCCGCCTGTTTTCATAAGGCGGTCTCTCCAACGGCTCTTCCGGAACGCCGGAGAGGGCCGGGTCGTGTGTTCATCTCTTGCGTTCAACCCGATTCGGGGTCCCGGAATACGCGCGGTCTCCGGAATCTCGGTTTCATCAACGCATACCAGAGGGAGGAAATCATGATGGTGAATCGCCGAACGGCTCTAATCGTTCTGGTAGCCTTGAGCCTCCTGGCGGCAACGGCATCGTGGAGCGTGGCCGCCGACCCCTTTCGCGTGGGCGTGGCCGTTTCTCTGACGGGCGCTTTCGGCAAAGAAGGCGCCATGGTTCAAGACGCGTACACCTTGTGGATGGAAACGGTGAACGCCCGGGGCGGAATCAACGGCCATCCGGCGGAACTGATCTTTTACGACGACAAGAGCGATCCCGCCACCAGCGCCAAACTCATCGACCGGCTCGTCATCAGCGACAAGGTCGATCTGCTGCTGGGCGGATTCGGAAGCAGTCTCGTCTTTGCGGCGAGCGCCACGGCGGAGCGCCATGGTTACCCTCTGATCAGCGGGGCCGCCAGTTCGAACCGACTGTTCGAACGCGGGTTCAAGTATTATTTCTCCACCCTGGGAAAGGCCACCGAAGAAGTGCGCGGCTGCGTGGAGATGTTCAGGGCGGTGACCCCCAAACCCAAAACGGCGGCCATCATCGGAGCGGACATTCTCTTTACGTCGCTGGCCTGTGAAGGATTCCGGGAATATGCAGGCCGCCACGGCATCGAAGTGATTCATTACGAGCTGTTTCCCATGGCCTTCCAGGAGTACAATTCGCTCCTCCTCAAGATCAAAGCCAAAGATCCGGACCTCCTGCTCGTAGGGTCCCATTTGCTGGTGGCCATGCGGGTCATGAAAGCATTGAAGGAAATCGACTACAGCCCCAAAGCCGTGGCGTTCAGCTACGGTCCCACGGTTCCCCGTTTCGCCGAAGAACTGAAAGGGGATGCGGAATTTGTCATCGCCGCCAGTGAATGGGCTCCCAATCTTCCTTTCGAAGGCGCCGTGTTCGGTTCCGCCGCGGATTTCAGCCAAACGTTTTCGGACCGGTTCAAACGGCGTCCCGATTTCGTGGAGGCAGCGGCGGTGGGCGGCGCCTTGGCCCAACAACTGGCCATCGAACGCCTCGGCCTGAAACCGCCTCTGTCCGGCGCGGACCGGGCGGCCATCCGGGATAAGCTCGTTTCGGATACCTTCCCCACCTTTTACGGCGTCATCGATTTCGCTCCCGACGGGGCCAACATAGCTCAGCCTCCGGTAGCCGTTCAGATTCAGGACGGCGCCCTGAAAACGGTGTATCCCCTGGAATACGCGGAATCCGAAATCCGGTACCCATTCCAGCCCTGGAAGCAGCGGTAGCTCCACGGAAGCATCGAATCCGGCTTGCATAACGGACGGCGCGGGAACCGTTCCCGCGCCGTCTTGAGTTTCGGGCGATTCATGGATGTCCTATTCGTTCAAGCCTTGATCAACGGGCTCCTTCTCGGAGGAGTCTATGCGGCGTATTCCGCCGGTTTTTCGCTCATTTTCGGGGTCATGGGGGTGCTCAATCTCGCCCATGGCGAGTTGGTCATGCTGGGGGCCTTCATCGCCTACGGGTTATTCGAACTCGTCCGGCTGGATCCCTATCTCAGCATTCCCATTGCGGCCGTATCCCTCTTTTTGGGGGGATATGCGATTCAGAAGTTCATCATCAACCGGGTCATCGAGCAGCCCCATCTCATGAGTTACATCCTGACCTTCGGCCTTCACCTGATCCTCGCCAACACGGCCGTAAAGCTCTGGACGCATGATTTCCGCACCATCACCACCTCGTATTCGGGAATGAACGCCGCCTTCTGGGGATTGAACATTCCTTATGCCCGTCTGATTACCTTTTTTCTGGCCGTGGCTGTGGTGATCTTTTTATGGCTGTTTCTGAACCGGAGCGAAACGGGGCGGGCCATTCGCGCCACGGCGCAGGACAAGTACGCCGCGCGTCTTATGGGTGTGAATGTTCGTGAGATCTATGCACTCACCTTCGGCCTCGGGGCCGCGGTTACGGGTATGGCGGGAGCGTCCTTGAGTCCTTTTACGATCATATTTCCGGAAATGGGCTTGGGGTATACCGTGGTGGCTTTTTGCGTGGTGGTTTTGGGCGGCATGGGCTACATGCAGGGAGCCTTGTACGGAGGATTCGCTCTGGGGGTGGTCCAGTCTCTGACCGCCGCTTATCTGAGCGCAGGCATTTCCGTCGCCGTCACCTTTCTCCTGCTTTTCGTCATGCTGGTGCTTCGTCCCACAGGCTTGACCGGCAAGGGAATCGCCGGCTGATCCCGAAAGCGACTCATGAAGGTGCAAACCGCACGGAAACGATTGCTGATCTGGGGTGTCTTGACCCTTCTGCTCTGCCTGTTTCCCGCGTTCGTATCCTCCCAGTACCTGCTCCGGGTTGCGGCGCTGATCGTGTTCTGGATCGGCATGGCGGGATGCTGGAACCTCATGAGCGGCTATACCGGATATGTGGATTTCGGTCCGGTGGCCTACTTCGGCATCGGTTCCTACGCCGCGGCGCTGGTCATGACAGAGGGAGGCCGGAGCTTTTTCCTGGCTCTTCCCGTGGCGGGCTGCACCGCCGCGCTGGTCGCCTTCCTCATCGGTATGCCCACGCTCCGCTTGAAAGGCGCGTATTTCGCCATAGCCACCTTCGCTTTTGCGGAAACCATGAAGCAAATCACCCTGGAGTTCGATCGAACTTTCGGGATCTCCTTCTTCCAGGGGAGTCACGGCATAACGCTCCCCATCGCCCCCTACGGCAACGCCTTTTTCCTGTACTGCGCCCTGGCGGTCGCCTCTCTGGTGCTTCTCGCGCACCACTGGATCGAAAACTCCCGGTTCGGTTACGCCCTTAAAGCCATTCATGAAGCGGAAGACACGGCGGAACTATCCGGAGTGAATACCTTTGGAGTCAAACTGACCGCCTACGCCATGAGCGCCTTCTTCCTGGGAGTCTTCGGCGGCATCGAGGCCTACTGGATCACCTACATCACGCCCGCCGACGTATTCAGCGTGCACAAGACCGTTCAAATGGTGATCATGACGTTGCTCGGGGGCATGGGCACCTTCTTGGGACCCATCGTGGGAGCCGTGTTCCTGACGGGGGTGTCCGAGATTTTGGGACTCACGTTTGTGGAATATTACCTGATCCTGGTGGGAATGATCATCGTGGGAGTCATTCTCCTGCTGCCTCGCGGCATCGTGGGAACCTGGAAAGAACGCAAGAGGCTTCGTTCCCTGTAAGGGCCTCCCCGACGGGATGAATTCCAGGGTCATCGGGACGGAGTGGAAAGAGGTATGGCCGTTCTGGCGTGTGATCAAGTACTGGTCCGTTTCGGATCGCTGGCCGCGGTGAACCGGGTGGGGTTCACGCTGGAAGACAGCGAGATTCTGGGGGTGATCGGACCCAACGGGGCGGGAAAGACGACCCTTTTCGACACGATCATGGGCGTTCGAAAGCCGGACGCCGGTCGTATCCGGTTCCTGGGGAAGGACATTACGGGGTGGAAGCCTCATCGAATCTGCCGGTTGGGACTGGCCAAGGCGTCCCAGATCATGAAACCGTTTTCCTCGTTGACCGTCTTTGAAAACGTTTTGGTGGGAGCCATGCACGGCGGAGGACTGAACCTCCGGCAAGCCCGCATTCGGACGGATGAGCTACTGGACTTCGTGAATCTTTCCGAGTATGCGGCCCGGCCGGCGGGAAAGGTTTTCGTGGCGGCGCGCCGCCGCCTGGAATTGGCCCGAGCGCTGGCTTGTGGAGCCCGGGTTCTTCTGTTGGACGAGACCATGGCGGGTCTCAACCCCTCGGAAACGGAAACGGCGGTGACACTCCTCCGCAGACTTCGTGCTTCGGGGGTTTCCTTGATCGTGGTCGAGCACAATATGCACGCTATCATGGATATTTCAGACCGGATACTGGTGCTCAATTATGGGGTCAAGATCGCCGAGGGGGCGCCGGAGCGCGTGGGGAACGATCCAGAGGTAATCCGGGCCTATCTGGGCGAACGCATCTCTCCCTCCTTGCGGGAAGACGATCGGGATTGAAATCATGCTGCACCTCCAAGGGATCGATGTGTATTACCAGGATGTCCAGGTTCTGCGCGAGGTCTCTCTGACCGTGCGGGAAAAGGAAATCGTAACGGTAATCGGTCCCAACGGCGCCGGAAAAAGCACGCTGTTGAACACTATTATCGGCTTCCTGCACCCCGCTCGAGGCTCCATCCGGTTCAAGGAACACCGGGTGGACGGGTTATCCCCGGACCGATTGGTTTCCCTGGGAATGACCATCGTGCCGGAAGGAGCCCGAATTTTTCCGGAAATGAGCGTCAAGGACAACCTGCTCATGGGTTCGTACTTGCCTTCCGTACGCGCCCGGCGCAAAGAAAACCTGGAACGGGTCCTGGAGTTGTTTCCGCTCCTGGGAATGCGAGGCCGGCAGAAAGCAGGCACCCTGAGCGGAGGAGAACGCCAGATGCTGGCCATCGGACGGGCGCTCATGTCCAGTCCTTCCCTGCTGCTGTTGGACGAGCCCTCCCTGGGCCTTCAACCGTCCTTGGTGACGCGGGTTTTCGAGAAGGTAGGGGAAATCGCCTCGGGAGGCCTTACGGTGCTGCTGGTGGAACAAAACGTGTATTTTGCGCTGGAAATGGCCCACAGAGCCTACGTGCTGGAAAACGGCTCCGTCGCCCTGGAAGGACGGGGAACGGACCTGTTGAGGAACGATCACATCCGCAAGGCCTATTTGGCCGTATAACGGGCCGTTGATACAACAGCATTTCGCGCAGGCCGTTCAAAAACGATGAGATGCAAGGCGCGCGAATCCTGAGGAATGAGGCGTACAACCAGTACGACGCAATAACGAAGGAGGAAGCGCAACACAGCAGATCACGTTTTTCAACAGCCTGCGCAGGTCCCGTGTCCCGGTATGAACGGACCGACGGAATCCTTTTCTCTTCAAACCAAATCGCCCCGGAATCCGGGCCCCGGCTCCAAGGACTTCTCCGTATGCCGAAGCCGCTGACGTTAAACGATCTCGATGTCCTGGAACGCCGGGTCCGCAGCGGGGAGGTCCTTCCCCGGGAAGAAACGTTGCGGCTTCTGTCCGCGTTGCGGTCCGTCCTGGATTCATCCCGTGAAGCTCCCCGGCCGGAAAGATCTGAAGCCGCTCCTCCCCCGGCGTCGGAAGCCCCGATGGATGAAGGAGGCCCGACCCTGGTGGAGGTATTCACGGATGGGGCCTGCAAGGGCAACCCCGGGCCCGGAGGGTGGGCCGCTATTCTGCGTCAGGGGCGGCAAGAAAAGGAGTTCTCCGGCGCGGAATCCCTGACCACGAACAACCGCATGGAACTCACCGCCGCCATAGAAGCCTTACGCCGGCTGCATCGGTCCTGCCGCGTGCGCATCTGCACGGACTCTCAATACCTCAAGAACGGGATCACCCTGTGGATCCGCACCTGGAAACGGAACGGATGGAAGACCAGCGCGCGGAAACCGGTGAAGAACGTCGATCTCTGGCAAGAACTGGACCGCCTGGCAGCCCGACACCAAGTGGAGTGGTGTTGGGTGGCGGGCCACGCGGGTCACCCGGAAAACGAACGGTGCGACCGGTTGGCCCGGGAAGCCCTGGATCGGCTGTCATGAACGTACCGGCCCTCGTGAGGGCGCGGTTCACCGGATATAGTAACCGGATACGCGCCAGACACCGTCGGGGGTGCGGGCCGGGGTCACGGTTTCCACGGCCCGCGCCTTGTCGGCGAACGCGGTGTCGAACTGAATCACCACGTATTCCCCATCCGGCGCTCCCGGAAGAACCGTGGCGTAGGTCGCTGTTTTCACCTGCCTTTGCATGCAGGCTCCCAGGGGACTTCGAACCGCTTCCAGGGACAGTTTCCACTGCTCCCGGGTTACCGCATTTTGGAAGAGGGGAGCCGCTTCCTCCCAACTCCGGGTGTATCGGCCCGCATCCACCAGATGGAGCCAGGACAGGGCGGCTTGTATCGCCATGGATTCAGCGGACCGGCTATTCTCCGCATCCTCCTGGGCGCAGGCGACCCGAACGACGGGCGAAGACAGGCCGAGCACCAGCGCCAGGAAAACGGGCGCCCCAACGTTCAACACAGTGCGATGCATGGCGAAACCTCCGTTGCCAGGCCGTTGAAAAACGCGATCTGCGGTCACGCCTTCGGCGTGAGGCTTCATCCTCCGTCGGTGCGGCGTTCCGTATAGGTCCGCCTCATTTTTCAAGATTCGGGCTACTTGCATCTCATCGTTTTTGAACAGCCTGCTCGAAATGGTGTTTATCGACGGGCTGTTACAGGATTTCTGTTTCGCGTTCCCCTTCCAACACCGCCATTGAAACGGATGGTAAACCAGCCGGAACGGATCCCGCCGGCCGTGCACTCATCCATGGACCGAATAGGATACAGGATCCGGGAAACCGGCCTCGGCAAACCCCTTCTTCCTCAGCAGACAACTGTCGCACCGGCCGCAGGCCCGCCGGCCGTCCACGGGATCATAGCAGCTGTGCGTCAATGAAAAATCCACCCCCAGCGCCATACCCGTGCGGATGATTTCGGCTTTGCTCATCCGAATGAGCGGAGTATGGATCCTGAACGCCGCCTGACCCTGGACACCGGCCCGGGTGCCTAAATTGGCCAATCGCTCGAACGCACGGATGAACTCGGGCCGGCAATCCGGATACCCGCTGTAGTCCAACGCATTCACTCCGATAAACAGATCCCATGAACCCAGGACCTCCGCCCAGCCAACCGCCAGCGCCAGGAACACCGTGTTCCGCGCGGGGACATACGTCACCGGAATGTCTTGACCCAGTTCCCCCAGGGGTCGATCCTTGGGGACCTCAAAGCCTCCCGTAAGCGCCGATCCCCCGATCCGATCCAAATCCACATGCAACACCAGGTGCCGCCGCGCCCCCAACGCTTTGGCGATGTTCCGCGCCGCATCCAGTTCGACGGAGTGCCTCTGCCCGTAATGGAAACTCAGGCTGTAAATTTCGAATCCATCCCGCACGGCTATAGCCATGGCGGTGGTGGAATCCAATCCTCCGCTGGATAAGACCACCGCTTTTCTCGAAGGCTTCACGATGCTCTCCCCCCTCTACCGGCCGTCGGATCCAAACGAACGGCCGCCCGAAAGCCGAATCGGAATCGGTTGTCCAAATAATAGACAAGCGTCGGATCGAACTTAAACAATTGCACCCCGAAACGCTTCCGGAACGCTTCCACATCCTCCCGTAATTCCGACACGAGCCACTCCCGCGTAAACGGGAATTTGTCTAAATAACTCCGTACCGCCTGTACGGCCTCCAAGCCCAAAGGCGCCCGGATCACCCGTCCCGACATCTGGATTCCCCGGATTTCTCTCCAGGATTCCGCTCTGGACCCGTGCACGGACGCGGCACAGGATTTTGCGCCCTGAGCGTCCCGGATATGGCGGGATGTCGGATCCGAAAAGAAATACAGCGCGCCGGACCGGTACACGAAATACACGGGCGCGGCCCACGCGGATTCCGCGCCGCAGGTAGCCACCACCATGGTGGATTCCGTGCAGAGTAATTCCCGCGCCAGAACCTTCAACTCGTTTTCGTCCGGCGACGTAAACCGCGGGGGCCGATGGATGGGATCATCCGACATGCGTACGAATGTACCAGCGGACGGCGGAATTCTCAAGAAGGGAGTCGATGAGACGCACAAGCCTCCAAAAAGGAAGGTTTCGGCCGTTCTCACAAACCTTCGCCGGGCCGCGCTGATCCGCCGCGAGAGGTTTCTCGTAAGAGCTTCGTGGAATGTGCGGAATGAAGACTCATTCGGGAAAGGGGCGAGTGGGCGGCGGGGTGTTATCCCTTGCGCACCCAGTAGTGTTCGGCTTGAAGAAGCGGCTTGCCCTCTTCCGAACCCGTGATGCGACCCTTGACCTGGACTCGCTCATGCAGATGCCTCAAGAGATCCATCGCCTTGCCCGTCATGTGGACCAGGTATTCCCGTTCGTCCGGCGCGGATATCATGACCGCCGTCACATTGCCCTGAGAGTCCCATTTCCAGGGAATTACAAGCCCTCTTACCGTAACTCGAGCCGAGACCGCCGTAGATGATGATACTTTCATGCGTACCCTGATCGTTGAGTAAGCTGTTGTTGAGTAACAACCGCTACAACGGTAATCAAGATTCATGCCAGTTATAACTGGTGGAGTTTCCTTACCTTTTTTGCCAGCGACAACGACCGGGAGAAATTCCGCTTCCGATAATACCTCCGGCAAGCGCTCTTTTTCCCGTAAAATCCTCGGTTCTCGTCCCGCTGGGTGGTTCCGATCCGCTCCCGGATGAAAGAACGTCCCGGTTTTCGAAAGCGGGTCAGGATACACGACCAGGGGCTTGTCACGGGTTGAGGGGAACCTGCCCGGTGGATGACGGGTACGGAGGGAATGGTTGAAATCTGCATTGCCTGTGGTATGGTATCCGCAATTTCCACCCAAGATGTGAAAGGCTTATGAAATCGGTTCTGATAGCAACCATTCACGCGGAAGTGGTTTCCGGTCTTCGGCAATGCCTGGGAGCGGAATACAAGATTCTGACCGCTTCGGATCTTCCCGAGTGTATGGAGTTGTTCCAGCGGAAACGCGCGCAATTCACTTTTCTGGATCTGGATCTGTTGCGGCGGAAAGGCGATCCTCCCGGGACTCCGGAAGAGTATAAAGGGAAGCTGCAACCTTTTTTGAAGGTTTCCCCGCATGCGTCCATCCTCGTGGTATGCCCGGTGAATCGTATTCGAGAGGCCGTTTCCGCAGTGAAAGGCGGGGCGGGAGACTATCTGACCTATCCTTTCGAAACCACGGAAGTACATCAGGTGATGGAAGGCCTGTCTCATCTGTTGAGAATTGAATCAGAACTTCAGGTTCTCCGGAACGGCTTGTTGGAGAGCCGGCTGTCCCCGGAAACCCAGACCCATTCCCCCCTGATGCGGGAAATTCTGAACAAGATCGCTTCCGTAGCTCCCACCAAGACCACGGTGCTTCTCTTGGGTGAGACGGGAACCGGCAAGGGGGTCATGGCTCGTGTAATCCACCAGTGGAGTAACCGCGCCAACAACCCCTTCGTTCCGGTACATTGCGGGTCCATTCCCGACACTCTCCTGGAAAGCGAGCTGTTCGGTCATGAGAAAGGGGCATTCACCGGGGCGTTGCGGCGGAAGTTGGGCAAATTTCAGCTCGCCCATGAAGGAACCATTTTTCTGGACGAATTGAGCACCATTTCCGCGTCTTCCCAGGTCAAGTTGTTACAGGTTTTGCAGGAACGGTCGTTCAGCATGGTGGGGGGAGACACCATGATTTCGGTGGATGTTCGGATCGTGGGCGCCACCAACGTAGATCTCCACAAGATGTGTGAGGAGGGGTCCTTCAGGAGGGATTTGTATTACAGACTGAACGTGTTCCCCCTCGAACTTCCTTCTCTTCGAAACCGACTGGAAGACCTCCCTCTTCTGATCCAGGCCTTCCTGGAACGACTAAACCGTACTTACGGCAAAGGCATCGAGGATGTGGACGGGGAAGTGCTGGAGGCCTTCGAGCATTACAGTTGGCCCGGAAACATTCGCGAATTGGAGAATCTGATCGAACGCGCCTATATCATCGAGCGCGGTCGCCTGCTCACCCCCCCCAGTTTTCCCACGGAACTGTTCACGATGAAACCGGTGGACGGCAGGCAGGGCGCTTCAAGCATGCCGAATCTGGCCCATGTGCGGTTGCGGGCTCTTGAACAAGCGGAAACCCGCTACCTGCAAGAAGTGCTCGCTCTGACCAAGGGCCGCATCGATCGATCGGCGATCATGGCGGGAATCACCACCCGACAGCTCCATAATCTGTTGACCAAGTACGGACTGCATAAGGAAAATTTCAAGCAACCGCATGGATCGCACCAGAAGAATGTCTTTCCCACAATCTCCGAAAAGACTTGAGATGTTAACAACTTCGACATGCCTTCAGGCGAAGAGAGAGGAGACACTATGAACCCTTCCAGGAAAGGAATCACCGCAGGGAGAAAGCGGGTCACATTTGCCTGCCGCATGCCGCATGCCGCCGAAGTTGCGTTGGCGGGCGATTTCAATCAGTGGAACACCGACACTCATCCCATGAAAAGGGATCCCGATGGGGTCTGGAAACGGGTGGTCATGTTGCATCCGGGATCCTACGAGTACAAATTTCTGGTGGACGGAGAGTGGATCGAGGATCCCAAAAACATATTGTATGTGATGAATTCCTTTGGAAGCAGAAACAGCGTGGTCACTGTGTATTGAATCGGGAACACGCCTTCGAAAAGCACCGCTGTCTTGAGGGAGCTCTGGAATGCGGGCTCGTTTTCGGCCATGCAGGTGCAGGATGTTTCCCGGTGCTTTACGGCGAACCGGTGAAAGATCTGTTTCAAAGGAATTTCGTTTTCCTTCCCCGTGCCATTGGGCACACCGACGAGCTCCGGAAGATTCCCGCCGATTAAATGAGGAATCGACGGCGGGGCGTACAAAAGGACGGATTTGACAACAGTTATGACAGTATTGGACACGGGAACGCTCCTCACGGGCATCGTGATTTTCTGCGCCCGCGTGGCGGACGTTTCCCTGGGCACCATACGCACCATCAGTATCGTTCACGGCAGGATGAAAGAAGCCTTCGTTCTGGGTTTCGCGGAAGTCACCATCTGGTTGGTCGTCATATCCACCGTGGTCCAGCGGATCGCTTCCGAACCGCTGCTGGGAATTTTCTATGCGCTGGGCTTTTCCACTGGCAGCGTGGCCGGCATACTGCTGGAAAAGCGTCTGGCCGCGGGGCACGCCGTATTGAGGATCGTTACGGTGGAAAAGGGCCTGCTTATGGCGGACGTCATCCGTGAACGAGGATTCGGTGTAACCACCTTTTCGGGTGAAGGCAAGTTCGGTCCCGTCACGGAATTGTACGTGGTTTGCCGCCGAAAGGACTTATGGCAACTCATCACTCTGGTCCGCGAAATCGAGCCGGAAGCATTTTACATCACGGAATACGCGGGTAGCGTGAGCAAAATTCTGCGGCCCGTGTCTCAAAGCCCCACGGGCTGGAGGGCTATTTTGAAAAGGAAGTAGCAAGGTTCCGGCATGAAACATTCCTCGTTCTTTCAAGGATGGGCCGCCATCGCCTATTTCTCCATGGAGGTCGGAATTACTCCCTCCATACCCACCTACAGTGGAGGTTTGGGGGTTTTGGCCGGCGATACGATACGGGCCGCAGCCGACTTGGGAATTCCCATGGCGGCCGTGACGCTGGTGCACCGTAAAGGATACTTTCGCCAGACTCTGGACCGTATCGGAAACCAGTCCGAAAGCCCCTGTCCCTGGGAACCCGAACACCTACTGGAGCCGCTGGAGCCCCGCGTATCCATCGTCTTGGAAGGAAGGCGGGTATGGGTACGCGCCTGGAGGCGCCTCGTCCGCGGAATCTCGGGCTGGGAGGTGCCGGTGTTTTTTCTGGACACGGCGGTATTGGAAAACGCTCCTTGGGATCAAGGCATTACGGATCATCTGTACGGGGGAGACCCGCACTACCGATTGTGCCAGGAAGCGGTGTTGGGGTTGGGAGGCGTCGCCGTGCTGAGAAGTCTGGGATACTCGGACATCCAGGCCTATCACATGAACGAAGGGCATTCCGCGCTCCTGGCCCTGGCGCTCCTGGAAGAACAGGAAGCACGCGGGCGCACTTCCCTCCCCAGGGAGGAACTTATCGAGAGCGTCCGCAAGCGGTGTGTGTTCACCACCCACACTCCGGTTCCGGCGGGACACGATCAGTTTCCCCTCGGGCTGGTTCGCCGGGTTCTCGGTCCCGAGCGGGCCGCCGTCCTGGAAGACACCCGGTGCTGCCTGGACGGCGTCGTGAACATGACGTATCTGGCGTTACGGTTTTCCCGATACATCAACGGCGTATCCCACCGGCATGAGGAAATCTCCCAGACGATGTTCCCCAGTTATCCCATCAACTCCATCACCAACGGAGTTCATGCCCCCACCTGGACTTCCCCGTCCTTCGGCCGCTTGTATGACCGTCACATCCCGGAGTGGCGCTATGACAATCTGTACCTGAGATATGCCGTGAGTATTCCCCTGGAAGAGATCGCCGAGGCCCACCGGCAGGCCAAAGAGACCCTGATGCAAGAGGTGCAACGCCGATCCGGATGTGTGCTGAAGCCGGAACTCTTGACACTGGGCTTCGCACGGCGGGCTACGGAGTACAAACGCGCCGACCTGCTTTTTTCGGATCTGGAGCGGCTCCGAACCATGGCTCGAGACGCAGGCGCCCTGCAGATCGTGTACGCCGGCAAGGCGCACCCTCGGGACGAAGGGGGCAAACGGCAAATCCGGAAGATCTTCGAAGCCGCGATGCAGCTTGCACAGCAGATCCCTGTAGTGTATCTGGAGGACTACGACATGGAACTGGGGCTGTACTTATGCTCCGGAGTAGACCTTTGGTTGAATACGCCCCAAAAGCCCCAGGAGGCCTCCGGCACCAGCGGCATGAAAGCGGCGCTTAACGGCGTCCCCAGCTTGAGTGTTCTGGACGGGTGGTGGATCGAAGGACATGTCGAAGGAGTGACGGGCTGGTCCATTGGAGATCCGTCGGCAAACGAAGACAGTCTCGCCGAGGAGATCGGCTCCATGTACCAGAAATTGGAGCATACGATCATACCCATGTATTATAACCGCTTCCAGGAATATGCAAAAGTTATGCGTTCCACAATTGGTTTGAACGGATCCTTTTTCAATAGTCAGCGCATGATATATCAGTACGTAAAAAATGCGTACCCGGATGACGGTCCTTTCAACTCCCACTGATATGCCCATAATCTACTATCCTGATGCTAATTAAGGTAGGATTCGGAATATGCCTATCAAAGACAAATACATATCCCTGCCTCTGGACGCTTCAAACATAAAGCAGCGAAGCCCCGACTTGTCTATTCTTTTGGAAATGAGCAATTTCCTGTCCGACACCTCCGTCATGAAGGACCTTTTGGAGGGCGCCCTGGACCGGCTTCTTGCCGACTTCGAATTCAACGGAGGGAGAATCTATCGAATGGAGCCGAACGGCCGGGGGTTACGACTGGCCGCATGCCGGGGAATGGAACCCTCCGGTCTGGAAACGCTGGAATTGGGGGAAGGGTTCACCGGAAAGGCGGCTCAGACCAAGTCGTTTCTGGCTCAGCTGGTATCCGAACTCGAAGATCAGGAACGCTCACAACTTCTTCTGGACAAAGGATTCAAGACCATTGTGTGTGTCCCCATGCTCATATCGGAAACCGTGGTGGGCATCATAAACCTGGGTTCCAATGCGGCCATTCGTCTGGAACGGGGCCGGATCGATCTCCTGGTGGCCCTGGCCAATCAGATCGCCATCGCCGTGGATCGAGTGGAAACCCATCGATCCCTTGAACAGAAGCTCCTGGAGTTGCAGGAAAAAAATAACACGATCAAGTTCTTCGCCTATTCCATCTCGCATGACCTGAAAAATCCGGCCCTCGCCATCATAGGATTCGTTGAACGACTCCACAAACGATACTACGAAGTTCTGGAAAGCAGAGGGAAGCTTTACGTTGACCACATCTTGAAGGCGGCGAAACAGGTGCTTGCCCTGGTGGAAGACATCAATTCCTACGTGCAGGCTAAGGAGGCCGTGCTACGCCTGGAAGAAGTGGACTTGAACGAAGTAATGAAAACCCTGGCCGCCGAATTCGCACCCACTTTGAAGCGGAAACGAACCCACCTGACCGTTTCCGGTTCCATGCCCTACGTCATTGCGGATCGACTTGCGCTGCTGCGTATTTTCCGGAACTTCATAGACAATGCCCTCAAGTACGGCGGGGAACCTCTATCCCAAATTACGGTCCGGTATTTCAACAACAACGAAAACCATGTATTCGAGGTGCATGACAACGGTGTGGGCATTCCCGCCCACCAATGCGACTCGTTGTTCGCACCTTTCCAGAGACTGGAAACATCCAAAGGCATCGAGGGTTCCGGGTTGGGGTTGGCCGTGGTAAAGGAACTCGTCCGCCGTCACGAAGGCGGCGTCTCGGTGGATTCCGTTTCGGGTAGGGGAACCTGTTTTCGGATCACCCTGTCCAAACATCCCAGGACGGACTCGTGTGCGGCGCCGTAACCGGATGTCGCGACGCGATGCCCTAACCCGTCTGTTGCAAGGTCCCTTCAGCGGCCCGCTGAGAAACGGTATTATGGACAGGCCGGCAAAAAACGATGAGATGCAAGGCGCGCGAATCCTGAGGAATGAGGCGTACAACCAGTACGCCGCAAGGACGAAGAAGGATGAAGCGCAGCACGGCGGATCGTGTTTTTCGACGGCCTGTTAAGCCACAGGGGCATTCTTGGATCCTTTCCGCTCTTCAATATGAAGCGTTCCCCGGGTCTTATGAAACCACCCCTTGAACAGCACCAGATCCAAATGGTTGTCCAGAGAGGAATAGTTTGTCACGAGAACCCCCCTCCGCTCCACCTGTTCACGGTCGAAGATACGGATTTCATAGGATTCTCTACTGCCGCCCATAGGTCGAACCACACCCCTCAGGCTTCGGATTCCCCGGGGATCCTTGCCCAGTTCCTTCACCAAATACCGTCCCACGGCCAGAGGCAGGGCGCCCGGCAGGGGACCTCCCTCGACCCGACTGTGGGGTAAGGGGCCGCACGGTGCGGCCTTTTTCCAAAATTTCCAGGGCATGGCATTCTTCTTTAAGTCTCTTGGTTGACTCGGATTCCACTGGCTCTACGATAAACAAAAAAGATGCCAGACTCAGGTCTGCGGTCCGATTTGTTTCGCCTGTTCGAGAAACCCCGGCCAACCGGGGCGCCGGCCCATATGCATGATCGATCCGGACTCCGGGTATCCGGGTTCGATCCGTTTCCACTCGGGACGATTACCGTCGTTTTCGTTTCTTTCTTCCCGGCCTGCACCGGAAAGACCTTGAATCCATCGGCCAAACCATACGCTTCCCGGATTTTCCACAGATCGCGAAGCTCTTGATGGCTCTCGGCCCGGCAAACAGGCTCCGCTTCCTTGCGTCCCCGGAATTCGGTATTTTCATTTCCGATCCAGCACAACGGAGAACCGTCATTTCTGAAATCTTCCCCTCAAAAACCAAGGAACGCGGATGGCCGGAAAAAACCTCAATTTGCGGCGTTACACCGGTTCTCCATCTCCGAAACGTGTCCGATTCAGGCCCCATCCTTCCGGGTTCCCGGTCTTGTCGTCTCATCCGTTTGCAGCCGTCCTGCAATGCGTCCATCCTACAAGGGCCGTGAAATGGATTGATTTAGCGGTCGTTTTGGTGCAGAACGCATTCGCTTCTGTTTCGACGCTCGTTGGACGTAAACGTTTACGGCCTTTTTTACCCAAAAAGGTACACCCGGGCCCCATAGGCATCGGTTCCGGTTTCGCGGGGGTTCTTCTCCCGAAATAACTATGATGTCAAAGAGTTATAGTCGTGGCACAAGACTTGCCTATCCACGGTGCAAATCAACCATTTTTCGATGGGAAGGGGGCTCGATTACATGGAAGAAACCTCCGCTTCTTCTTCCAAGACAGATCTGCCGGTGGAGTCCAGCGAACCTCCGGGTGCGTTTTCCTGCGCCCGTCCATTCGGGGCCAGGAACCCGGAAGACCGAATCGGCGGATCGGCCGTCAGACAAGACACATCGAATAGCCGGACAAGCGCCGCCCCGAAATCGGGCAAGGTGGTAATCCACCCCGCTCGATTTGTGGTGAGTTCCGAAAGTCTGCGATTCCGGAAACGATTCTTTCCGGAGGCCACGGCGGCGGATTGGAACAATTGGAAATGGCACGTCCGGAACCGCATTCGAAGCCACTCGCTGTTGTCGAGAATACTGGTTCTGTCACCGGAGGAAGAGCAGGCCGTGTTGGGACAGGGTCAGGCTTTCCCCGTATCCATAACTCCGTATTTTGCGGGGTTGCTCCATTGGGACAACCCGCTGCACCCGCTGCGTCGGACCGTAGTTCCCGTGAGCGCGGAAATGGGAACGGCCGCCGGCGAAGCCGAAGATCCTTTGGGAGAGGATGTCCACAGCCCCGTGCCTGGTCTGGTGCACCGATACCCCGACCGCGTGCTTTTCCTGGTAACGGACTTTTGCTCCACCTTCTGCCGGTACTGCACCCGCTCCCGAATCGTGGGCAGAGAGTGCGAGCGGACCCTGGGACGAAAACATTGGGAACGGGCGCTGGGATATATCGAGAATACGCCTTCCGTTCGGGACGTCCTTCTTTCCGGGGGGGACCCGCTCACCCTCAAAGACGACGTGTTGGAGTGGCTTCTGGGCAGGGTTCGCCGCATTCCCCACGTGGAAATGGTGCGTATCGGCACCAAGGTTCCCGTGGTACTGCCCCAGCGCATCACACCCGCATTGGTGAAAGTGCTCCGAAAGTATCATCCCCTCTGGATGAGCATTCATTTCACCCATCCCGAGGAGATTACACCGGAAACCACCTTGGCCTGCAATCGGCTGGCGGATGCGGGAATTCCGTTGGGAAGCCAGACTGTGCTTCTGAAGGGGATCAACGATTCCGTGGAAATCATGAAACGACTCGCGCACGGTTTACTGCGGATACGCGTGCGACCGTACTATTTATACCAGTGCGATCCCATCAAGGGATCCTCGCATTTCAGGACGCCGGTGGAGAAAGGAATTGAAATCATTCAAGGCCTTCGAGGACACACCAGCGGATACGCAGTGCCTCACTACGTGATCGACGCTCCCGGAGGAGGCGGCAAGATCCCGTTGCTTCCCGAGTATTGGGTGGGGCGAGATGGTGACGACTTGTTGCTCAGGAACTATCAGGGGAACACCTACCGGTATCCGGATCCCGTTCGCGACTCGAACGAGGTTCCTGCTGGAGTGCAACCATGATTGTGGGCATGACCTATGACATGCGGGATGATTACCGTTCTCTCGGGCTGACCGAGGAGGAATTGGCGGAGTTCGATCAACCCCGCACCATCGAAGCCATTGAGACGGCCTTGAACGCACTGGGATTCGAGACGGTCCGCATCGGGCATGTCCGGAGTCTTGTCAAGCGGCTTGCGGGAGGCGAGCGTTGGGATATGGTGTTCAATATCGCCGAAGGACTACGGGGTTATGGGAGAGAATCTCTCATTCCGGCGCTGCTGGACGCCTACGACATTCCGTACACGTTTTCGGATCCGGCCGTTTTGGCCCTTACCCTGCACAAGGGCTTGACGAAACGGGTGGTCCGGGATCTGGGCATACCCACTCCCGAGTTTTCGGTGGTCGAGGAGCCCGAGGATCTGGATCAGGTGGATCTTCCCTTCCCTTTGTTCGCCAAACCCGTGGCAGAGGGAACCGGGAAAGGAATCACGGCCTCTTCCCGCATCGAGAACCGGCGGCAACTGGAAACCGTGTGCCGGGAACTGCTCAAAACCTTTCGTCAACCCGTTCTGGTGGAACGGTATCTTTCAGGCCGGGAATTCACCGTGGGAATCCTGGGAACCGGAAAAGGGGCTCGGGTGGCGGGGATCATGGAGGTGCTTCTCGCCCCCCAGGCGGAACAGGGTGCATACTCCTTCATGAATAAGGAGCAGTCCGAAGAACTGGTCACGTATCGGCGCCCGACGGATGCCCCGGCCTTGGCCGCAGGAGAAACGGCTCTTCAGGCGTGGCGCGGTCTGGGATGCCGCGACGCAGGTCGGGTCGACTTGCGTGCGGACGAACGCGAGACGCCGTATTTTCTGGAAGTGAATCCACTGGCCGGACTCCATCCGGAGCATTCGGATCTTCCCATGGTCTGCGCCATGGCCGGGATTTCTTTTGAGACACTTATCGGCGAAATCATGCAGTGGGCCCTGAAACGAATGAAAGGACACCCGACACGTTCGTTTTCCTCGAGTTACGCCGCGCCGTTTTCCCAAGGCGACAGGGACAGGACCGATGGGGAGTATCGCCGGAGACTGTTGGGGGAGAACCCTTGCGCAGAATCGTGATCCTCCATCCCGAACTGCCCGAGAACCCTCCCAAAGATGAATGGGACGTCATCGAACAGGTCCATGCGGTATCGGAAGCGCTTGGAGAGATGGGGTACGACTTTGTCGCCGTCCCCTTTTCCCTGGATCTGAAAGAGGTGCGCGCACGGATATCCGCCTGGAATCCTTCGTTGGTGTTCAACCTGGTGGAATCCGTGGAGGGGCAGGGGAGATTCCTGTCTCTGGCCCCCGCGCTGCTGGACTCCATGGATATTCCCTACACCGGGGCTACCACGGATGCCCTCTATCTGACATCCAACAAGGTCCTGGCCAAAAGAACACTCATGGCCGGCGGACTGAACACGCCCGGGTTCTTTACCGTGGAGGAACTCCGGCGAGACGGGGTCGAGGTCACGGGAAGATACATCATCAAATCCATCTGGGAACATGCCTCCGTCGGATTGGACCAACATTCCGTCGTCCGGAGCCGGGACGCGGCCGGGCTCCTGGAAGAAATGGATCGGAGACGGAACGGACTCGGAAAGGCCTGTTTTGCGGAGAGTTATATCGAGGGCCGGGAATTCAACGTATCGCTGCTGGGATGCCCGGAAGGTCCGGAAGTGCTGCCCCCGGCCGAAATCCATTTCATGGACTATTCCAGCCATCAGCTGCATATCGTGGACTATCGCGCCAAGTGGGAATCGGATTCCTTCGAATTTCAACACACTCCCCGATCTTTCCGATTTCCTCCCGAGGACAAACCGCTCCTTGAAACGCTCAAACAGATGAGCCTGGCCTGTTGGAACCTTTTCCGACTCAATGGATGCGCACGGGTAGACTTCCGTGTGGACCTTTCAGGAACCCCCTGGATCCTGGAAGTGAATGCGAATCCTTGTCTGGCCCCGGACGCAGGCTTCACTGCGGCCACCATCCAACACGGGCTGTCCTTTCGAGAAGTAGTGGAGCGGATTCTAACGGATCTGCATTCCTGAGGGAGAAGTGCCGGTGTTCCGAATTCGGCGCATTTACGACGATGCGTTGGCCCTTGATCGGGAAGCCATACGGCAGGTCCAGGAAATGCTGCGTATTCATTTTCCGGGCGTCCCGGAAAAGGATATTGAAAAGCTCCCGCAACAACTCCGGAATCCGCTGAAATATCGATTTCGCTCCATCCTGTTTGTGGCGGACGATCTGCGAGGCAGGCTGCGCGGGTTTGCATTACTGTTGCACGCACCGGATCTGGAGTTCGGTTACCTGGATTATTTGTCCGCCGAACCCGGAAAGGTCGGTGGAGGCGTGGGCGGGGCCTTGTACGAACGCGTGCGGGATGAAACCCGATTCCTGAGTGCGGAGGGCTTGTTTTTTGAATGCCTTCCGGATGATCCGGTATTGTGCCCCAATCCGGATATCCTGAAAACCAATCGCGCCCGACTCCGGTTTTACGAGCGTTACGGAGCCCGGCCCATTATCCGTACGGCCTACGAAACACCCCTGAAACCGGGAGAAGAATGCCCTCCTTATCTGGCGTTCGACTCTCTGGGCAAAGAAACCACCCTGTCCCGGGATCGAGCCCGGGTGATCGTTCGGGCCATCCTCGAGCGAAAGTATGGAAAATCCTGTCCTCCCGGATACATCGACCGAGTGGTGGATTCTTTTCGAGACGACCCCGTCCGACTCCGAGCGCCGCGCCATGTTCACGTGGAAGGGCCGAAGAAGGAAGACGTGCGGCTTTTGGATAAGAGCATCGCATTGGTGGTGAACGATCAACACGCCATCCATCATGTTCATGAACGCGGATACGTGGAATCTCCCGTGAGGATCCGATCCATTTTGCGCGGCATCGAAGGAACCGCCTTATTCAATCCCGTGCCGCCCAAGCACTTTTCCGAGCGGTTTATCAAGCAGGTGCATGATGTGGGCTTTGTGGAGTATCTGAAACGCGTGTGCACTCGACTGGAAGCCCGGAGATCGGTGTATCCCTATGTGTTTCCCATCCGGAATTCGGCGCGCCCTCCCAAAGAGCTTCCGATTCGAGCGGGTTATTACTGCATGGACACGTTCACCCCGTTGAATCGAAACGCCTATACGTCCGCCAAGAGGGCGGTGGATTGTGCTTTGACCGCAGCCGAGGCGCTTCTCCAGGGATACCGGCTGGCCTACGCTCTGGTGCGGCCGCCGGGCCACCACGCCGAAAGGCGGATCTTCGGGGGGTTTTGTTACTTCAACTCCGCCGCCGTGGCCGCGCAGTATCTGAGCCCGCACGGCAGAACGGCGGTGCTCGATATCGATTATCACCATGGAAACGGAACGCAGGAAATTTTCTACGACCGCGCCGACATAATGACCGTTTCCATCCATGGCCATCCGCAGTTCGCCTACCCTTTCTTCAGCGGATTTTCGGATGAACGAGGAACGGGCGCCGGACTCGGATACAATGTCAATTATCCCCTGGAAGAGCGAATCGACGGACCGCATTACTTGCAAGTGCTTCGCAAGGCCGTTTCCCGGCTCATTCAGTTTCGACCTCATTTCCTGGTTCTCTCTCTGGGATTCGACACGGCCAAGGGAGATCCCACCGGAACCTGGACATTGACGCCGGCGGACTTCGAGGCCAACGGGAGAGTCCTGGGCGCGTTGAAACTGCCCACGCTGGTGGTTCAGGAAGGCGGGTATCGCATTCGTTCCCTGGCCGCCAACGCCCGTCATTTCTTTCGGGGACTTTCCCACGGAGCCCAATACGGAGCATTCTCGGGCAATCAACCTCCAAACCTCTCCAAAGCAAAGAACAACCATGTCCCCAGTGCAACCCATTGATCCTCTCTTATGGAGCGAAGCTTCCGTCCTTTTCAGAGACGAAGCTCGACCTGCGGATCCGGAATGTGTCCGGCGGATTGTCGAATCCACCGGCCTGTTCACACCGGAAGAAGTCGGCGTCGCCGTAGAGCTGGTCGAAGAACGATTGAGCAAAGGCAGCCGCAGTGGGTATCATTTTCTATTTATCGAAGCACACGGAACCATACTCGGATATTCCTGCTTCGGACCTATTTCCGGCACGGAATCGAGTTACGATCTCTATTGGATCGCCGTCTGGAAGTCATTGCAAGGTTTAGGCCTGGGCAAGAGGCTCCTTGCCGAAACCGAGTCCGTCATCCTCCGCATGGGCGGAGACCACACGTATGTGGAAACCTCCCTAAACGAACCCTACGCACCCACCCGGGCCTTCTACGCCAGGAGCGGATATCGGCCCGTAGCCGAACTCCGGGATTTCTATCGGACGGGGGATCATAAGATCATCTTTCTCAAAGAGCTTCACAAGCACCCGGCGTCCGGGCAAACGGTTGCACACGCCCCGTAACAGGCGGGTGCAAAACGATGGATGCAAGCCGCGCCTTCGGCGTGACGGCGGATGGCGTTTTGCACCCGCCTGCACGCAATGCTGTTTATCAACGGATAATAAGGCTTCCCGTTTTGACATTCTGTGAACGTCGCACCGGTACGTTCCCCACGACGGGAAATCCGGACTCCGGCCCATGCCTGTACCAGGCCAGGGCTCGGAATTCACCCCCGCTTTCCGGAAGGCGGTGTTCCCCCGTTGAAATCACCTCGAAAATCCTTCTATCTTTGAGATGCATGGCTTGTCTATGGCTGTACGAACCGGTTCGAACACCCAGCCGGAAGGCGCGCACCCGTCGTCACACCATTCCACCTCGGAGTTCGGACTCGAGGCTGCACGACGGAAGAACCCATGTACGGCCTCCGTTCCGCCTGGGATCTGCTCTCATCGGAAGCCGATGAAAGACGCAGTGCAGGGTATTTCCTTGGGGGATGGTTTCCACGCCCGCCTATCACCGCTTACACGGCAGAAGCGGGAACGCTGAAGCGACCCACGTTTTCAGGGCCCGTGCAGCCGCTTGCAGAGAGCCTGGATATGGATACCGTAAGAGAACTGATCAGTCTAAGAGTCTTACTGGACAACCTGCTCATCGCGACCTTGCTCTTCTTCTCCTATCGCACGCTCCGCAGACTGGGCACGTGGAAAATCGTAACAGGAATTCTCCTTGCCATGGGCGTGTTCATCGTGGCGAATATTTTCGACTTTCGCGGCGTACGATGGATCTATACGAACGTAAGTCACGTGGCCGTCATAGGCTTCATTGTCCTTTTTCAGCCGGAAATCCGAAAAATGTTCGAGCGGGCTGCATCACTCCGGCGGGTGGAGGTTTCGCGAGGAGGAAACGATTTGGCTGGTTTGGTGGGAGACGTGGCTTTCTCTCTGGCTCAGCTTCGACGAGGAGGCATCCTGGTGTTTCCAGGAAAGGAACCGATCCAAGAATGGACATCCGGGGGCTTTCCACTGAACGCCGTTCCCAGTTATCCCCTCTTCATGAGCATCTTCGATCCCCACTCGGCCGGGCATGACGGCGCCGCCATAGTGGAAAACGGACGGTTCCTCTCTTTCGGGGTCCGCCTGCCCGTGTCCAGAACCAATGCCGTGCCGGATAAATTCGGGACTCGCCACCATGCCGGCATGGGATTGTCCGAAGTGTGCGACGCCTTCGTGGTGGTGATTTCCGAAGAGCGGGGAATCGTAACGGCATTTTATCACGGGAAAATGATCCCCGTTCCGAATCGGGATATCCTGAAGGCCCGATTGATTGCTCACTGGAAGAACGTCTCCTCGTACACGCATCCCGTATACGAGGAAGGGCGGCGCTGGGTGCTGGTCCATCAGTTCATGTTCAGTCTCCTGGTGGCTTTTGTGTTCTGGTATACCGTCATCCACGCCCAGGGAGAAGTTCGCGAAAAGGGCCTCACCGTTCCCATCGAGTACGTCGCCACGCCTCAGCATGTGATGCTTGTGGGAGACAGGCCCACGGAGATCAAGATTCACGTGGCGGGACCCAAGTCGGAACTGGATGAATTGGATCCTTCCCGGTTGAGTGTAAAAATCGATCTGTCCAATACCGCCGCCGGCGACAAGAGCTTCATCATTACGGACGATCTCATCAAATTGCCGAAAAAAGTCAAGTTGCTGGATGCCAAGCCCGCGGCACTGGCTCTCCACTTCAAAGAAATCGTTGAAACGGAAGCGCCTATAAAGCCCCAAATTGTGGGCCGACTGCCTCAAGGACTCCGGATTATCTCCGTTGACGTGAATCCGGAACGTCTCAAGATCTTGTCTCCCGGACCGGAAAGAAAACCCGGGGATATCGCCCTCACCACGACACCCATTTACCTTGAAAATCTCCGGGAATCCACGTCCTTGCTCTGTAAAATCATCGCCCCACCCACGGTTCAACCCCTGGAGAGAAGATGGCCTGATGTGGAGGTTCGCATCACCATCGGTTCCGAATGAAACGCACCGTGGTCTTTCAACGGCGACACGCTGAGGGAACCTATCGTCATGGCCCTTGGGACGATTGAGAAGAAATCCCCCGAGCGGAAGAGGGGACGGCGGGCGCGTTGCAGGATCCAGAGGACACACCGCATGAACACGAGGGAAAGCGGATGCTTGTAGGCGTTGCGTATCTCATTCTCGGCGTCGTAATGCTTTATGGCGGGGCGGAGAGCCTAGTCCGGGGCAGCGCCTCCATGGCATACCGCCTGGGCGTGTCCCGCCTGGTCATTGGCTTGACCGTGGTCGCCTTCGGTACCAGCAGCCCGGAATGGGCGGTGAGCGTGCAGACCGCCTGGGAGGGAAACGGGGCCCTGGCCATTGGAAATGTCGTGGGCTCGAACATCTGCAACATCGGATTGATACTCGGACTGGCGGCGTGGTGCACCCCGCTGGCCGTGCACATAAATCTCGTACGGCTGCAAATCCCTCTCATGATTCTTGTGTCCCGGATCCTACTGGGCCTGCTGGCGGATCATGCACTGGGGCGAAGCGAAGGGGCGCTTCTGTTCGCCGGACTTGCGGCGTATGTGGTGTACAACGTGGTCGTTTCCCGGAAAATTCAGTCGGCATCCCCCACGGGCGAATGGATCGAAAAGACCCCGATGGGGGTTCCGGGGCGACTCTGGAAAGATGCGGCTGGCGCCGTGGTCGGAGTAGCACTCCTGGTTGGCGGCGCGAACCTGTTCGTGAGCGGGGCCGTTTCCATCGGTTCCGGAATGGGGTGGCCGCCCTCCGTGCTGGCACTCGGCCTGGTGGCCATGGGAACGAGTCTTCCGGAACTCGCCACCTCTTTGGTAGCCGCGCGGCGCGGCGAAACCGACCTGGCCGTGGGCAACATTGTCGGGTCCAACATTTTCAACATGTTAGGGATCCTGGGAACGGCGGCACGGGTCCGCCCCATGACTTCCCCGGGCATCGATTTACCGGACCTCCTCTTCATGACTCTGTTGAGTCTGCTTCTGCTCCCTCTGGCCCGCAGCGGATACACACTGAAACGGTGGGAAGGGGTATTACTCCTCGTTCTCTATTCGGGCTATGTGTGGACTTTGGTGAGATAATTTCGCGAACCTTCATGGATCTCTTCGACATAAAGTCAACCGCCCTAAAGAATATCTTTTCCTCGTGGAGGCCGTCGCTCGGTCTCTGTAACAAGCGTTACAAAATAAATTTCCGGGCGTCGCTTCCGGCTTTCCGGCTGCACGGAGTGTACAATTCATTGATTTCGCATGGAAAGAGGCTCAATTGACAGGACGAGGGAGATCTCTTACACTGATATTCATCGGGCATCGGCGACAACCGCTATTCGGGATGAGGGTCGATTTTCATGAAGTCCTTCCAGAACAAGGAGGAATGTGAACGTTACGATCGGTGGTTCGAGTCCACCGAGGGTCGCGATTGGTTCCAACGGGAATGGGATCTCATGGGATCTCTTTTGTCCCCCGAACCGGGGGACGTGCTCCTGGACGTGGGATGCGGACCGGGGCGTCATCTCGAGGAATGGAGGAAACGTGGGCATCGTTGCGCCGGTCTGGACGTTTCCCCGCACATGGTCGAGTTGTGCCGGCGGCGTGTGGGACCTTTCGTCCCCGTGTATCGGGGTTTCGCCGAATCTCTGCCGTTTCCGGACAAGCACTTTGACATCGTGGTGTTCATCAAGAGCCTGGAATTTTTTGAAGATCCCGCCTTGGCGTTGCGTGAGGCCTGGCGCGTGGCCCGCAAGCATGTTTTCATCGGAATCCTGAATTCCTGCTCTCTGGCGGGAATCAAGCATTCGGTTCTATGCTCCTTTAAGGACTCCGTGTTTCGCCACGCCCGCCTGTTCACCCTGTGGGGCGTCCGCAGGCTCGTGTGCAAGACGATGCTCCCCGTCCAAATGGAATGGGCTTCCATACGTACTGCCCCCTGGTTTTCTTCCCACAGGGCGGATCATCGATCCGTGGGGACAAGCCCTTTCGGTGATCTCCTGGCTGTTCGCCTGGATTTGGCGCAAACGATCCAAATGCGCGCGATGGCATCGAACCGCGTCCCCAAGGGACTGGGTGCGCTGATCCATGGGGCCGCGAGGGGGGGGTATGAAAGAAGCCCTGTTGTATTCCAAAAGCGATGACGGGAAGGTTGTGTGCGCCTTGTGTTCCCATCGTTGTGTCATCAAACCGGGAAGAAAGGGCCTCTGTGGAGTCCGGGAAAACCGGGGCGGCACGCTTTTTTCCCTGGTATATCGAAAACTGATCGCCCAGCATGTGGATCCCATCGAGAAGAAACCCTTGTTTCATGTACTCCCCGGTACTCTGTCGTATTCCATAGCCACGGCGGGATGCAATTTCCGATGCGTCTTTTGCCAGAATGCGGACATATCCCAGATGCCGCAGAATATGCAGCTCGTCCGGGGGCGCGATGCGGCTCCGGATGATGTCGTGGAGGACGCCGTGCGGCAAAACTGCCGATCCGTCGCCTATACCTACACGGAGCCGACGATTTTTTTCGAGTACGCCCTGGATGTGGCGGTTCCGGCCGCCGGCCGCGGGCTCCTCAATGTTTTCGTAACCAACGGGTACATGAGCCCGGAATCTCTGGATACTATTGGAAATTACCTGCATGCGGCCAACGTGGATCTCAAATCCTTTCGGGACGAATTCTACAAGTCCCGATGCGGAGCCCGACTCCAGCCCGTTTTGGACTCCATTCGGAAAATGAAGGAAATGGATGTGTGGGTGGAAATAACCACGCTCCTCATCCCCGGCGAAAACGATTCCGATGAAGAAATTCGTGACATCGCACGGTTCCTGGTGGAAGTGGGCCGCGAAACTCCCTGGCACATCAGCCGATTTTTCCCTCAATACAAGTTCACGGAGGCCCCGCCCACTCCTCCCGAAGACGTGCGCCGGGCACGGGAAATCGGGCTTCAAGAGGGACTCAAGTACGTGTATACGGGAAACCTTCCCGGAGACGAGGGCGAAAACACTCTTTGTCCAGCATGTGGACAAGTCGTCATCGATCGCCGGGGATATCGGATTCACCATGCCCGACTGACCGGTTCCGCCTGTTCTTCCTGCGGGGAGCCCATCGACGGAATACTTTCCTGATATCCTTCCAGGAGCACCATGGGAACGAGAAGAATCCGGATCACCGTGGCGTCGGTGGTACTGCTTTCTTTGCTGGTGTGGGTGTTTTCCTCTCCGGTGGACCGGTATCTTTTTGTCAAGGAGCTGCAGCTATGGTCCTCGGGATTCCGCCGGGAAGAAGTTCGTACGTCGTTGGGCGCCTTTGGATATTATGTGGGCGGGACGAACAGAAATGCCGCCCCTCTGATATTGGTTCACGGCTTGGGATTGTTTCCCGAGTATTGGGAACCGTTGATGCTCCTGCTGGCCGATGAGTTCCGCATATGCGCCGTGGAACTCCTGGGATTCGGTCGAAGTATGGATCCTTCCATTTCCCGCAGCGAGTATACCTTATCCTTGTATACCCGGCAGATCGAAACATTGATGGAGATTCTTCAATGGGACCGACCCATCCTTGTGGGTGTATCCCTGGGCGGTTGGATCGCGGCCCGGTACGCTTTGGCTCACGAATACGCACTGAGAGGACTGGTTCTCGTTTCGCCGGTGGGTTTGGATACTTCCAGGTCTCTGGAAGAGTTAGAACGCCTGCGGGAGATCTTCGATTTCAGGACACCGGAGCAATTTCGCCGACTGGTTTATGAATACCTGGATACGGAGCAGGAGAGGATTCCTCAGATTCTGGCGCGGGTGGCGGTTTATCAAGCGAGTCGAGGGGCCTATCGAGCGCTTCTGGAAAATCTGACGGAGGAGGATTGGATCGGAACCCAAGTTCACCGCCTTTCCCTTTCCACCGCTCTTATCTGGGGGACTCTGGACCGCGTATCCCCTCACCGGGGAGGCATGGATCTGTCACGCAACATGCCACGGGCGCGATTGTTCACTTTGGAAGGAACCGGACACGATTACCTGCTGCGGCACCGGCGGGAGACACTGGCCGCGGTCCAAGATGCGCTTCGTTGGATCCGAGAGCAGGAGGCGACAGCCCCCGTGGGCCGAGCGTCTCTCCACTGATTCTCCATGTACCTTAATTCGGGAGCTTTCATCCGCACTCATCCGCGTCACGAGTCGGCGGCCGCCCCGCAATCCGTATTCGAAATTCCGGCGTACCCGCCCAGTTCCGGTTTCAACCCCCTGGACATCAATTCCTGCAACGCCTGAAGCGGAGGCTTGCCGCAGTAAAGAATCTGATACACCTGCGAGCAGATGGGCAATTCGATGCCTTCCCGCCGACTCATATCATAAACGGACTTCGCCGTTCGGACGCCTTCCGCAACCATGACCATGGAACCCAAAATATCCGGCAGAACGCGGCCTTTTCCCAGATCGAACCCCACCTTCCTGTTTCGACTCAATTGCCCGGTACACGTGAGCACCAGATCGCCTATGCCCGCCAGACCGGAAAATGTCAGGCGATCGGCTCCCAGCGCCATTCCGAATCGGCTTATTTCCGCAAGTCCCCGAGTAATTAACGCCGCCAGGGCGTTGCTCCCCAACTCCAGGCCCTCCGTCACACCTGCGGCGATGGCGATGACGTTTTTGAGCGCACCTCCCAGTTCCACTCCGGTTACATCGGAGGATGTGTATACGCGGAAGAAATCGCTGGAAAAGATCCTCTGAACGTCACAAGCGACCGTTTCTTCATACGCGGCCACCGTCACGGCGGTGGGCAATTTCCGAGCAACTTCCCGGGCAAAGCTCGGCCCGGAAAGAAAGGCGAGTCGTCCATGGAGAGAAGAAGGGAGAAGTTCCTTAAGTAAGTCGGACATGAGACAGAGCGTGTCGTTCTCTATGCCTTTGGCGGCGCTTACTATCACGGAATCCGGCCGAATGTAAGGGACCAGTCGTTCCAATACTCCCCGATAGACGTGTGAAGGCACCACCAGGACGACGATCTCTTTGCCGGCGGCGGCCCATTGGAGATCGCAACCCGCATGAATATCGCCCGCCAACGCCACTCCAGGTAGAAACAGCTTGTTTTCCCGGTCCCGTTCGATTTGGCGTTGAACCTCCTCTTCAAAGGCCCAGAGGTCCACGTTATGCCCATTCAAGGCCAAAACCTGGGACAAGGCGGTCCCCCAGCTTCCAGCGCCGATCACACCCACGTTCGCCACCGGATTACTCCTCTTTCTCTGCCAATTTCGCCAATCCCACGACTTTCTCCGCAGCATCCATCGTCTTGAGCCTCACGCCCTGAGTGGCTCGTCCGATGGTGGAAACATCCCGCACGGGAATCCGGATGGCAATCCCGTGGTTTGTGATAAGCATGAAATCGTCGTCCCCACTGACAATGGCCATACCGACCACGTTGCCGTTGCGCGCCGTGGTCCGGATATCGATAATGCCCTTACCGCCACGTCCCTGCAAGCGATACGACTGATTTCCCGTGCGTTTGCCGTACCCGTTTTCCGTGACGGTGAGGATGCTCTCCGTGCCCTCTTCACGAAGCACCTCCAGGGATACGATTTCATCATCCTCGGACAACCTCATACCTATGACGCCTCGCGCCACCCGACCTATGGGCCGGACATCCGATTCCGGAAATCGGATACACTTGCCCAGTTTTGAACCCAGAAGCACATGCCGGTTGCCGTCGGTGATACGGGCGGCGATCACTTCGTCCGCTTCATCGATCTCGATGGCTTTAATCCCGTTTACGCGTACATTCGAGTAGGCGGAAAGGGCCGTTTTCTTGATCAGGCCTTTCTTGGTGGCGATGATGGTGAACGCATTCTCATCAAAATGAGGCACCGGAAGCACGGTGGCCACATGCTCGTTTTTTTGAAGGGAAAGGAGATTCACCAGCGCCTTCCCTTTGGCCACCCGCCCCGATTCCGGAATTTCATGCACCTTCAGCCAATATACCCGGCCCAGATTGGTGAAAAACAGGAACATGTCGTGCGTCGAACCCGTAAACAAGTGTTCCACGAAATCTTCGGCTACCGTCCCCATGCCCGTCTTCCCCCGGCCGCCTCTTCTCTGACTCCGGTAAATACTGATGGGGTTTCTCTTGATGTATCCCCGGTGGGTGATCGTTACGATCATCTCTTCCTGGGCGATAAGGTCCTCCGTGTCCAATTCCTGGACATCCCGGATAATCTCCGTCCTGCGCGCATCACCGTACAGCTTCTTGATTTCCCGCAGTTCGTCCGCAATGATGCCCATGACCTTGTGTTCGCTCTCCAGTACTTCCTTGAAGTACCGTATCTGTTCCAGCACCTCCTTGTATTCGCGGTCGATCTTGTCCCGCTCCATGCCTGTCAGGCGTTGGAGCCGCATCTCCAGGATAGCGGCGGCCTGCTTTTCCGAAAGGCCGAAGCGCTCCATGAGACGGGTTCTGGCTTCCGCAACACTGGTTGAAGCCCGAATCAGGGCAATCACTTCATCCAGGTGATCCAGCGCAATTTTGAGTCCTTCCAGAATATGGGCGCGTTCTTCCGCCTGTTTCAGGTCATACAGCGTTCGGCGTATGACGATTTCTTTTCGATGGTTGAGGAAATGATGGATTACGCCCTTCAGATTCAGCACCTCGGGTCTTCGGTTCACAATGGCCAGCATGATGATTCCGAAGGTCACTTGCATCTGAGTATGTTTATAGAGCTGATTCAGGAGTACTCCGGCGTTTTCGTCTTTGCGGAGCTCCAATACGACTCGCATTCCCTCCCTGTCCGATTCGTCTCGGATATCCTGAATCCCGTTAATTTTTTTTGCCTTGACCAGTTCGACGATCTTTTCGATGAGACGGGCCTTATTTACCTGATACGGCAATTCGGTAATTACAATGTTATCCCGATTCTTCTTGTGAAGGGTTTCCACCACGGCCCTTGCCCGGATCTGAATGATTCCCCGGCCGGTCTTGTACGCTTCCAGAATTCCTTTATTGCCGTGAATGAAGCCTGCCGTCGGAAAATCGGGACCGGGTAATATGCGAATGAGTTCTTCGACGGAAATATCGGGCCGCTCGATTTGCTCCAAAATAGCAGCAACGACTTCGCCCAGGTTGTGGGGAGGAATGTTGGTGGCCATGCCCACCGCGATGCCCGCCGCCCCGTTGATCAGAAGATTGGGTGCTTTTGCCGGAAGTACGGTCGGTTCTTCCAAGGAATTGTCGTAGTTCGCTTCGAAGTCCACCGTCTCTTTATCGATGTCTTCCATGAATTCATGGGCCAACCGCGCCATACGGACTTCGGTATACCTCATGGCGGCCGGGCTGTCCCCGTCCACCGAGCCGAAGTTCCCTTGACCATCCACCAGGGGGTATCGCATACTGAAATTCTGGGCGAGACGCACCAGAGTATCATATACCGCGGCATCCCCGTGTGGATGATACTTACCGATCACGTCACCCACTACCCGGGCGGATTTCTTGTAAGGCTTATTCCAATCGTTTTTCAGCTCCCGCATGGCATACAGGACCCTGCGGTGAACCGGTTTCAAGCCATCTCGGACGTCGGGCAAGGCACGCCCGATAATTACGCTCATGGCGTAGTCCAAGTAGGATTTCTTGATCTCATCCTCAATATTTACCTGCAATACTTCTGCTTCCATATACACTTTCGCAATCGGCCCACCGCTGAAAGCCGCGACCGGCGGCGTTTCACGCCATCCTTCCTCCGCGCAGCGTACTCCTTCGGCGTTTCACTCCTCAGAATGCGCGTTTCGGATCGCCTATCGTCTTTACAGCAGAAGGCCCGTAATTTCGTTGAAGGATCGGGTATTGAGACACGATGGGTTTCTCTGAAGGTTCATTTGCCCTCGGTAAGATCTGATACAGAAAGACCTACTGTCTCAACTGGAGATTGTTCTTAATCAGCTTAACTCCCTCCACGCTTCCGGCGATTTCCACGGACCGTCTGGATTGATTCTCGTTGGCCACCACCCCGTTCAGGGTCACCATTCCCTGAAACGTATCCACATCAATGGTGAACGCTTTGATCTCTCTGTCTTTCATGAACTCCTTCTTGATCAGCAGACTGATACCGGCATCGTCCAATTGCATTTTAATGGGGCGCTCATCCGTTCCCACGGCGTAGGCGCCCACCGCCGCGCCGCCCACGGCCGCGGGAGCGCATCCATAGGAAGCGAGAAGGACCGTTCCCACCAGGAGAACGCACCCCGTACCAGAGATCCACAATTTCATGACGTTTCCCTCATTGGAATTGGTTGAACTCTTCCGTTGACCAACGATACGGCGCGCAGACCGATGCTAACCGATACGAGCTGCGCAAATCCCGAAAAATGAAGCGCAGCGCCGAAGGTGGCGTTCTTTCCGGCCTTTTAAATATCCAACTTGGTCACTTCCAATGCATTTTCGAAAATGAACTCCCGACGAGGTTCCACCTGATCTCCCATGAGCACGGTGAAGATCTCATCCGCTTCCACAGTATCCTCCACACGGACCTGAAGCAGCGTACGGCGACTCGGATCCATCGTGGTTTCCCACAACTGTTCCGGATTCATTTCACCAAGACCCTTGTATCGCTGCAAATTCAAACCCTTGTGACCTTCGTCGAACAGATACCGCAACAGCTCCTCCTTACCCTTGAGTTCCACCTGGTTGTCCTTGTCCTCCAAGAGGAAAGGAGGGGTATGGATCAGCTCCAGGGTGCTCCAGATTTGAGCCGCTTTTCGGTAGTTATAGGAAGTAAGCAAACTCCATCCCACCGAGGAGGTTTTCTTCTGAACGCTCAGGACGGATATCGTCGGTTCCCAGATATTGTGCTCTTCATCCCGGTCAATACGGTCCACTTGAAACTTTCGGTCCGCCATTTTTTCCTGCAATCCGTGAACCGCCTCGATATCTCTCAGAAGATCCGGATTCACTTTATGTTCCACCAGGAATTCCACCAACGCCCGATCGTATCCGCGCTGCTCCACCTTTTCCACGTTTTTCACATATTCCATGAGGCGTCGGACCAACGATATGAACCGGGCTCCATTGAGCGAAACATCCGACCCTTTCACACGGAGCGTCCGCTTGCCCGTAACCCGTTTCAGCAAAAATTCCTGAAATTCGTCTTCGTTCTTTTTGAACTCCGGATCCCTTCCCTTTTCCGCCACCCGATAGAGAGGGGGCTGGGCGATGAACAGGTTACCCCGTTCGACGATCTCTCGAAAATTCCGGAAAAAGAACGTAAGCAGCAGCGTTCGGATATGGGATCCATCCACGTCCGCATCCGTCATGATAACGATCTTGTGGTACCGGAGCTTTTCCATATTGAAATCCTCCGGACCGATGCCGGTGCCCAAGGCGCTGATGATGGTTCGGATTTCCTGATTGGCGAGCATTTTGTCGAATCGGGCTTTTTCCACATTCAGTATCTTGCCCTTCACGGGAAGCACCGCCTGAAATCTCCGGTCTCGCGCTTGCTTCGCCGATCCTCCCGCCGAATCTCCCTCCACGATGAATATTTCACTGCTTCTCGGATCCCTTTCCTGGCAGTCAGCCAACTTGCCCGGCAAGGCGTGATCCGAAAGCACCCCCTTGCGGCGAGCCAGTTCTTTGGCCCGGCGTGCGGCTTCCCGGGCCCTCGCCGCCTCGACGACCTTTTCCAGGATCTTCTTGGCCACCTGCGGGTTTTCTTCCAGAAATCGAGCCAACCGTTCGTTCATGAGGTTTTCTACCAGGCCCTTGATTTCGCTGTTTCCCAATTTCGTCTTGGTCTGGCCCTCGAATTGCGGGTTTCGAAGCTTGACACTAATGACCGCGGTAAGCCCTTCCCGAAGATCATCTCCGGTGATTTTCTCCTTCAGATTTTTGGGAAGATTCGCACTCCCCGCGTACGCGTTGATAGTCCGCGTGAGGCCGGCTCGAAATCCGCTCAAGTGGGTCCCGCCCTCTTTAGTATTTATATTGTTGGCGAAGGAAAAAATCTCCTCATTATAGGTATCATTGTACTGTAATGCAACTTCTATACTGACGTCTTCTCGTTCCCCGAAAATATAAATAGGTTTATCATGAACCATGTTTTTCATTCGATTAAGATATTCTACAAATGATACGATTCCACCATCGTATTGAAAATTGTTTTGTCTGTTATCCTTCTCGTTTACTATAGATATAAATAAACCTTTGTTCAGAAAAGCGAGTTCTCTGAAACGTTTTGATAGCCTATTGTATCTCAAATCTATATTATCGAAAATAAGTTGATCGGGCTTAAAGGTTATCTTAGTCCCGGAACCTCTAGTTTCCCCAAGCCTAGCCAACTCGGTAACTTTATTTCCTCTTTCATATCGCTGATGGTAAACGCATCCATCGCGTCGTACCTCAACCTCGAGGAACTCGGATAGCGCATTAACCACACTTACGCCTACTCCATGGAGACCGCCGGAAACCTTGTAGGACGTATTGTCGAATTTGCCTCCGGAATGAAGCTTTGTCATGACTACTTCGAGAGCAGGTACTCCTTCTATTTTGTGCAAATCAACAGGAATACCACGACCGTTGTCTTCCACCGTTACGCTGTTATTTGTATGGATTATTACCTGGATTTCGGTGCAATACCCTCCAAGAGCCTCATCAATTGAATTGTCCACGACCTCGTAGACAAGATGATGCAAGCCATCTTCATCCGTATTCCCGATGTACATGGAAGGTCGTTTACGAACCGCTTCCAGTCCCTCAAGAACTTTAATCTGATCCGCATCGTATAGTTGTGATTGCTCCATGTATTGTTATTTTCAACCTCCCAATTGCATGGGCATTACAAGTCCAAGAAATCCGACGTCCGCCTCTCCTTGAATCGTACACCCGTGCTGTTCATCGGAAAAACTCAAGCTCACCTGTTCGCTTTGCATTACGGAGAGTGCGTCCATCAAGTATTTTGGGTTGAACGCGGCTTTAAAAATCCGACCGGCATACGTGACGCTCATGACTTCCTGAGCATCGCCCAGTTCCGGGTTGTTCAAAGACAGTTCCAGTTTGTCGGGCATCAATTCCAGCCGAACTCCTTTATGACGATCCGATGTCATGATGGACATTCTGCGAAGCATTTCCAGAAAGCGCTTCCGCTCCAATTCCACGATCCGTTGCTCGCCTTTAGCCAGAACCGGATGATAATTTGGAAATTTCCCTTCCAGCAGGCGCACCGCTACGAGACAGGATCCACTCAGGACCAGCCCCGAAGATTTGCTCATACCGAACCGGATGGTTCCGTCGTTTTCGACCAGTCGACTGATTTCCGTTACGCCCTTTTTCGAAAGAACAACGCCCTCTTCGAATTCCAGATCCGCGGGATTTTCCAACTCCAAATCCATGAGGGAGAGTCGATGTCCGTCCGTTGCAACCATGCGAAGAAAAACGGACTCGTCGCGTGGAATTTTTTCCACATACACTCCGCTCGTACTGTAAAATCCGTCCTCGGCCGCCGAGGAAAAGACGGTGCAGTGTATCATACGGCGCAATGCGTCCGCCTCCATTTCAACGGTCTTTAGATGGTCATGTTTCGGAATGTCCGGAAAATCCTCCGGGGAAAGCCCGAACAGACTGAATCGCGCTTCATCGGCTGAAATATTCACCCGGTTATTCTCTTTTTTTTCAACCAGCATCTCATTGGAAGTCAGATTACGGGCAATTTCGAAAAGTTTGCGTCCGGATGTGGCCAGACTCCCCTCCTGGAGAATTCGTGCCGGAAAAGAACCTCTGAATCCTACCTCCAGGTCCGTAGCTTCGATGAGAATGTGTTGTGCAACCGCGGTAATGCGTATGTGTGATAGAATGGGCATGCTGGACTTTCGTTCCACAATATTTTGGACTTTTCCAAGGGCGTTTAGAAATTCGGTGCGATCAACGGAGAATTGCATAATTGATTACTCCTTAAAAGGATAATCTTGTAATCCTAGAATACACGCTGTGCTAATCTGAATTTTAGCCAAAAGTTAAATTATTTTAATAAGTTAATGTATATAAATACGGTGAAGAACTGCATCGACGCATCCAGAAATCCGTGGTTAGGAAACAATCCGAACAGACCAAACCCGGAATTACCGGATCAAAAAGGAATAAGGGGTGGATATCACGTTCAAAAAAGCTGTGCGTTCTTTGTTCGTTTTCCGTCAACTATGAATAAGGATCTTTAATTCCCGGAAAATCTGCTGCATCCGGCTGTCATCGCGGAGCCGGCGTTCCACTTTTTGGCATGCCCGGATGACGGTGGTATGATCCTTATTTCCGAAACGCCCCGCGATGATGGAATACGGCTCTCCCGACAAGCGCCGGACAAGATACATGGCCATTTGTCTGGCATAGGAGACGTCTCGGGTCTTTTTGGAGGATTCCATGTCTGCGGTGCTGATTCCGAAGTACTTGCACACTTCCTGTTGAATTCGATGGATGAGGTCTTGACCGGGCATATCCTGCTTCTGTTCCAGCATGGTGCGGACTTCCCGGAGTTCCAACGGTTTCTTGGATAGGGATGCATATGTCGCCAGACGGATGATGGAGGATTCTAATAGATGAAGGTTCATCCCTTCGCTGGAAGCGAGATAGCCCCGGATTTCCGGTGAAAGGGGGAGCTGCTCCCTTTCACATTTTCTCTCGATGATTCGTTCTTTTATTTCCACACTCGGGTGGGAAATTTCAGCCATAACTCCCCAGGAAAGTCGGGACCGCAACGGGTCGTTGAGTCCGGGGAGATCTCTGGGCAGGGTTTCCGCGGAAACCACGATTTGTCGTTGGTGATTGTACAGGTGGTTGAAAAGGTGGACAAATTCCCCCTGGGCGCGTTTCGCGGAACTCATCCGGTGAATGTCATCCAGCAGGAGCAGATCCATTTCCGAACAGCGGGAACGGAATTCATCCAGACGATTCGCCCGTGCATATGCTTCGGCGCAGCGACAAAAACGGTCGGCCGTTACATAACATACGTTTTTGAAACTTGCCTGTCTAACCGTATGGTTGGCGATGGCGTGCAGGAGGTGCGTTTTTCCGGATCCCAGGGGGGCGTGAAGGAAAAACGGGTTGTAGGTGTGTCGCGAAGAAGTGGCGATTCTGAGGGAAACCTTGAACGGCAACAGGTTGCAATACCCGGTAATGAAATTCTCAAAGATGCGCTCCGGATCCAAGGGTTCCGAAAGAGAAGGAAGCGTATCGCCGTCGGTTCGTGAATTGGGATTCAAGGCGTCAAAACAGCGATACGTGATCCGGAAAGGAAGGGAGGAACGCTCCCGTACGATCTCGCGGATGAGGTTTTCGTATTGTTCCGAAAACCAAAGCTGATGAAAATGATTGGGAACTTCGAGAAGGATTCCCCGGGAATCATTTCCGAGGAGCCGGGTCGGAACGAACCAAGTCTGAAAGGCGGTTTCCCCGATACGTTCCCGTGTTCTGCTCAGGACCCAATCCCAATTAACCATCGTATAACACCATGAAGTTACAGAAAAAACAGATAATTCTTTATACGTGAACTGCGTGAAAAGATCAAGCCGCTTGTTGGGCCCCATGGACGAAAAGACCGCCGATCCGGGGAGGAAGCGGAGAAAAGTGCTGTGTTTTGTGAAAAAATGTGTTATGCACGGTACGGTGTGTCTTCCATGAGGGAACGGAAGAGCGTGGGCTGTGATCTGAGTCGTTCTAAGGTGTATCGGAGATAAAGGGGTGAGTGTTGTCGTATACGGTTGCATTGGCGGGTAAGGGCGGTGTCGGAAAAACCACCCTGGCCGGATTCATGGTTCGATTTCTGGTAGCACGCGGATTGAAGCCTGTTCTTGCCGTGGATGCGGATGCAAATTCCAATTTGAACGAAGTATTGGGCCTCGATGTGGAGGGGACTGTTGGAGGGGCTCGTGAAGAGATGAAGCGCGGAGTCCCTTCCGGAATTACCAAGGACGTGTTCATGGAGATGAAGATCGGGGAGTCCCTCGTGGAATCGGAAGGCTTTGATCTTCTTGTCATGGGCCGGCCCGAAGGGGAGGGGTGTTATTGTGCGGCGAATACGCTTCTGGCGGAATATATCCGCCGCCTCAGCGACAATTACCCGTTCATCGTGATCGACAATGAAGCCGGGATGGAACATATGAGCCGGCTGAACGCCAAGGAAATCGACCTGCTTCTGGTGGTATCGGATGCGAGTCGGAGAGGAATTCAGGCGGCGGGTCGAATTGCGAGACTGGCGCATGAATTGAACCTGACCGTAAAGAAGGAAGCGGTCGTTGTGAATCGGGCGAGCGACGGGGAGATGCACTCATTGTTGGGTCTTATACAGAGAGAGAACCTGAAACTTGCAGGAGTGATACCGGAGGATACGGAACTGGCGGAATTCGATCTTTTGGGGAAGCCTACCTTTCAACTGCCTGATACCAATCCATCCGTTGTCGCCGCGTTCCGCCTTTTCAAGGAGTTGGTGGAGATTCCTTAGCAGCCCGTTGATACACCGGATTGCGGGCAGATCGTGTTTTTCAATGGCCTGTTAGGGAAGCGGGACATCACGGAGACCGGGTTTAGCTTGACAGTTCCGGGGATGTTTCATTACATTCCTTAATTCAAGACCACCATGTTAATATTTTCACAAATCTGCGAAGGAGGGACGACAGTTGGCTTACCAAATTCCCAAGATCCAATACAGCGGCAATATTCGACAAGTGACGTTGGGTCAAGGCCCCAAGGCAATCCGGATAGGCGGACAAGAAGCCTATAATTTTCATGCGTTCGAAGGAAAACTACCCAATCTCCCGCGCATTGCCATGGAAGTCTGGGACATGGTCCCCGAAGAATGGCCTGAAGCCGCCAAGGCCCCATTCCAGGGCGTTCTGGCCGATCCCGGCGCGTGGGCGAAGAAGTGCGTGGAGGAATATGGGGCGGACATCATCGCGGTTGAACTGCGCAGCATTGATCCCAACGGCCTCAACAAGAGCGCTCAGGAGGCTTCCGCGCAAGTGAAAAAGGTCGTGGATGCCGTGGATGTACCCGTCATTGTCTGGGGATGCGCAAATCCGGAAAAGGATGCCGAAGTCCTGAAAAAGATCGCCGAGGATTTCGAAGGAAAGCATCTGGCCATCGGACCGGTGGAGGAAAAGAATCACAAGGTCATCGGTGCGGCGGCTCTCGCTTTCAAGCACACGGTCATTTCCTCGAGCCCCATCGATGTGAACCTGGCCAAACAGGTGAATATCCTCCTGGAAAATCTGGGTGTCAAAGGGGATGTCGTCATCGACCCCACTACCGGTGGACTGGGGTACGGTCTCGAGTACGGTTATTCCGTCATGGAGCGAATCCGTATGGCGGCTCTGGCTCAAGAGGACGACAAACTCCAGTTTCCTCTGGTCAACAACCTGGGCTTTGAAATCTGGAAGTGCAAAGAAGCCAAGATGACGCATGAGGAAGCTCCCAACTTGGGCGATCCGGCGAGACGGGGAATTCTCATGGAAGCCGTGGCCGGCGTGGTCTATGCCCTGGCCGGGTCGGACGTTCTCATCATGAGGCATCCCGAATCGGTCAAATTGGCCCGGAAATTCTTCGATTATGTGGTGACCGGAGACTTGAGCATCAGCCCTGCGGAGCTGGCGGAGAAGCTTTCCCGGATGAAACAAAAACCGGAGGGTGAGTACCCGCCCATTGTGAAGGAGGTCGTGGCGGAGCCGGTTAAGGAAGCGGCGGCCCCCAAGGAAGCGGCCCCGAAGCCCAAGCCGGAAGCGGCTCCAGCCAAAACGGAACCGGTGGCGGCCCCGAAGCCCGAGCCGGTTAAGGAAGTCAAACCGGTTGTGGAAGTCGCCCCTGCGGTAGATGAAGCCAAGGTGAAGGCGGAGGCTGAGGCGAAGAAGAAGGCGGAGGAAGAGGCCAGGCAGAAAGCGGAGGCGGAAGCCAAGGTGAGAGCGGAGGCGGAAGCGAAGCAGAAAGCCGAGAACGAAGCCAGAAAGAAAGCTGAAGAAGAAGCTCTCAAAAAGAAAGCCGAGGAAGAGGCCCAAGCCAAAGCCCAAGCCGAAAAGGCGGCCGTAGAGGAAGCTCGAAGAAGCAAGCGCGCCGAGGAGCGTGCCGAGCGGCTCAAGGAACACGCCCATGAGGATATGGAAGTTTCCATGACTCCCGCGGCGGTCCAAATGTCTTTCGTGGAAAAGCTTTTGGCGGGAGTGGATCGGGTTCATAGGAGATCGATGCAGTAGTCTTGATCTTTGCCTTGGCCGCCGTAGCGGGAGGGCGAACAACGTCCAGGGGCGCCCGAATAGGACTTAGAGCGTGGAGGAAAAGACGTCATGACCAAACAGGAATCCAGAAAGGAACGCACTCCGAAGGTATTGGCGGGCAAGCGGCGTGTGACCATAACCCCTGCGAAAGTTCAGGTGTCCGGAGTGGACCGGCTCTTGGCGCAAGTGGACCGAACGCACAGACGGGGCTTTACCCTGCAGTAAACCTCGCTGTCCGGGGATGCGTCCAGGGTTCTTCTGCGGTGAACGGATTGCCCGCAGAGCGGGTGATCGTATCCAATCCATGAAGGATATCGAATACTCAGCATATAAAAGGAGTTTGTAATGTCGGCGGAAGAAATCAAAGCCACGAAGGCCGAGAAGGCATCGGCGTCGAGTTTGAGTGTGGACAGCGCCACGGTGAAGATGATCGATCACGCTCGAAAGACGGGCGTGGAGACGATTTTTGATCGAGCGGAGACGATGAAGCCGTGCAACATCGGGATCCAGGGGATTTGCTGCAAGATGTGCTCGCAGGGTCCGTGCCGGTTGCCGATGCCCAAGAAGGGCATCGAGGGCAAGGACACGCGGAAGGGATTGTGCGGGGCCACGCCGGAGACCATCGCGGCGCGGAATTTTGCGCGGATGGTGGCGGCGGGAGCGGCGGCGCATTCGGATCACGGCCGGGGCGTGGCGGAGACGTTTTTGGCGGCGGCTCGGAAGGAGACGTCGGATTACACGATCAAGGATCCGTTGAAGCTGCTGGAGATTGCCAAGGATTTCGAGGTGGCGACGCAGGTGGAAGTGGACGGTGAGTGGAAGGACCGGGACATTTTCGAGATTGCGGAGGAAGTGGGTGTAAAGGCGCTGGGCGAGTGGGGCCGCCAGGAGGGCGAGATTTACTATGCCAAGCGCGCTCCCCAGGCGCGGTACGATTTATGGAAGAAGCTGGACGTAGTGCCCCGCGGCATCGACCGGGAGATCGTGGAGATCATGCATCGGACGCACATGGGAGTGGACCAGGATTACCGGAACATCGTGAAGCAGTGTTCGCGGGCGGCGCTGGCGGACGGATGGGCGGGGTCCATGATTGCCACGGACCTTCAGGACGTGATGTTCGGGACTCCGTACCCGGTGCAGGGGGAGATCAACCTGGGAGTATTGCGTCCGGATCACGTGAACATCATCGTACATGGGCATGAGCCCCTGTTGTCGGAGATGATCGTGGCGGCGTCTCAGAGCAAGGAGATGCTCGATTACGCCCGGAGCAAGGGGGCCAAAGGCATCGTTCTGGCGGGGATGTGCTGCACGGCCAACGAGATTTTGGTGCGGCACGGGATGCCCATTGCGGGGAACTACCTGTCGCAGGAGTTGGCGTTGATTACGGGCGCGGTGGAAGCCATGGTGGTGGACGTGCAGTGCATCATGGAGAATCTGGCGAACATCGCGCAGTGTTATCATACGAAGCTGATCACGACGAACCCGCGCGCCAAGATCGAGAGCGGGGACACGGTGCACATCGAGTTCGACGAGCACCATGCGTACGAGGACGCCAAGATGATCGTGAAGACGGCGGTGGACAATTATCCGAACCGCCGGGCGGATGTGATGATTCCGTCGGAGAAGAGCACGATGGTGGCGGGGTTTTCGTACGAGGCCATCAACTACCACCTGGGCGGCACGTTTCGGGGATCGTACAAGCCGTTGAACGACAATATCATCAACGGCCGGATCCGGGGCATCGGCGGCGTGGTGGGATGCAACAACTGCCGGACGGTGCACGACAGCGCGCATTTGACCATTGTGAAGGAGCTGCTGAAGAACGACGTCATCGTGCTGACCACGGGATGCAACGCCATGGCGTGCGGCAAGGCGGGTCTTCTGACGCCGGAATCGGCGCGGGTGTACTGCGGGGACGGCCTGGCGGAGGTGTGCGAGACGGTGGGGATACCGCCGGTGCTGCACATGGGATCGTGCGTGGACAACAGCCGGATCCTGATGGCGGCCACGGAAGTGGTGAAGGCCGGGGGATTGGGCAAGGACATCAGCGATCTTCCGGCGGCGGGCTCGGCCCCGGAATGGATGAGCGAGAAGGCCATCAGCATCGGTCACTATTTCGTGGCGTCGGGCGTGTACACGGTGTTCGGCGTGAACCTGCCCGTCACCGGAGCCCCCCGGTTCCAGCAGCACCTGTTCGAGGAACTGGCCCAGTTGTACGGCGGCATGTGGGACCTGGTGGAAGACCCCTACGAGCACGCCCATAAAATGATCGCCCACATCAACAAGAAACGCAAAGCCCTGGGCATCGACAAGAAACGCGAGCGCGTGCTCATGGATATGGCGGACCGGCAAAAACTGGAATCCGCCGCCTAAACCCAATAGGAAATAAACCTTACGAAGAGGAGAATTCGGTATGTCAAGGTTGGTTGCGTTTGCTGCAATTCAAGGCGCGTATAATATCGTATCGAAGGCGGAAGGCAAGCTCAGGGACGCCATCGAAGCGTTCGGACCCGATCAGAAGCTCGAGTTTCCGAACACCGCGTACTACCTGCCCATCATCTATTCGTTGTTGGGTATCCCCGTGAAGACCTTGAAAGAGGCCGAAGAGCCCTTGAAAGCGGCTCGAAAGCTGCTCCCTCCCCATATGAAGGGCGCCCATCATCTTCCCTATCTCGGGCCCATGCTGGATGCGGGCATGGCGGCCTTGTTTGCGGAGGAGGTTGTCGAAGCCATCCGGTACATCGAGGATCCGGATTTCTATTATGTGAGCGAGGAAGTGGACGAAGCCGGCGGAAGAATCTGGCTGGGCGCTGCGGAGGATACCATCTTCCGGAAGCGCGGCGTTGAATTCGTGGACGGGAGCGCACCGGGATTCGCGGCCATCGTAGGCGCCGCTCCGGATCCGGAAACGGCTAAGAAGATCGCCGAGGAGTATCAGCGAAAAAGCTTGTATGTCTTCATGTGCGCCAACCAGAACGGAACCACGTTTGCGGAGCAGTTGCTCGAGGCGGGCGTTCAGATCGGGTGGAATACGCGGCTTGTGCCCTTCGGTCCGGATATTTCCGCGGCCGTATTCGCGCTCGGATTTGCGAACCGGGCGGCCATGGCGTTTGGAGGCATCAAGCCTGGAGATTACCGCCGGATGCTTCTCTACAATAAGGAGCGCATCTTCGCGTTCGTGAACGCTTTAGGCGAAGTCAACGCGGAATGGGCGGCCAACGCCGCCGGGTGTGTAAACTGGGGCTTTCCGACGCTTGCGGATACGGATGTGCCCGAGGTGCTCCCCACGGGTATCTGTACGTATGAGCATGTGGTGGCCAACGTGAGCCACGATGAAATGACTCAGAGATCCATTGAAGTTCGCGGCCTGAAAGTGGCCGTGTCGAAAGTGGATATCCCGTTGGCGTATGGACCGGCCTTCGAGGGAGAACGCGTTCGGAAGGATGATCTGTTCCTGGAGATGGGCGGAGGGAAGACGCAAGCCACGGAATTGGTCAAGATGACGGATATGGACGCCATCGAGGATGGAAAGATCGAAGTCGTGGGTCCCGATGTCACGGATATAAAGAAGGGCGACCGGCTTCCGTTGGGAATTTATGTACAGGTGGCCGGGCGTGAGATGCAGGAGGATTTCGAACCCATTCTGGAGCGGCAGATTCATCACCTGATCAACTACGCCCAGTATGTAATGCACATCGGGCAACGGGACATTACCTGGATCCGGGTGGCGGAACAGGCCGTGGAAAAGGGATTTACCCTCAAACACATCGGCACCATTCTCCACGCCAAGCTTCACCAGGATTTCGGAAAAATCCTGGACAAGGTGCAGGTGACGCTTTACACCAACAAGGCGGACGTGGACAAGTTGACGGCGATTGCACGGAAAGAATACCGCTTCCGCGACGAACGTGTGGAAAATATGACGGACGAGGGTGTGGAGACCTTCTACTCGTGTACGCTGTGCCAGTCGTTCGCTCCCAACCATGTGTGCATGGTCAGCCCGGAACGCACGGGCCTGTGCGGTGCGTATAACTGGATGGACTGCAAGGCTTCCTTCGAGATCAATCCCACGGGACCGAACCAGCCCGTGGCCAAAGGCGAGTGTATCGATCCCAAACTGGGACAGTGGAAGGGCGTCAACGATTTCGTATACAAAGCCAGCCGCCAGGCGGTTACGCATTATAACTTCTACAGCCTGGTCCAGGATCCCATGACGACCTGCGGATGCTGCGAGTGCATTGCCGCCGTATTGCCCATGTGCAATGGAATCATGACCGTTCACCGCGATTACACGGGAATGACCCCCTGCGGCATGAAGTTCACCACCTTGGCGGGTGTGATGGGCGGCGGCGCGTCCAGCCCGGGTTTCGTGGGACACAGCAAGTTCAATATCACGCAGAGGAAGTTCGTGGTGGGTGACGGCGGCATCAAGCGGCTGGTATGGCTTCCCAAGTCGCTGAAGGAGGAAATCCGGGAGCGGCTCATCAAGCGCGGAGAGGAAGTCGGTATCTCCAACTTCATCGACATGATCGCCGATGAAACCGTGGGGCTTACGGAAGACGAAATCTACCCCTTCTTGGAGAAAGTGGGTCATCCCGCTCTGTCCATGGAGCCCATCGTAGGCGGTTGATGCAATAACGAAATGAATGATCCGGGGCGCTCCTTCTGTGGCGGAGGCGCCCCCCAGCATCCCAGGAGAGGAAAGGATATGGGACTGACAGGAATTCAGATTTTCAAGTTGCTACCCAAAACGAACTGCAAGGAGTGTGGTGTTCCGACCTGTCTGGCCTTTGCGATGAACCTCGCGGCAGGAAAGGCGGATCTGGACAGCTGCCCGTACGTATCCGACGAGGCGCGGGAACAATTGGCCGAGGCTTCCGCTCCTCCGATCAGACCGGTAAAGATCGGTTATGGAGCCAGGCAGGTGACCATCGGCGGGGAAACCGTGATGTTTCGTCACGAGAAGACCTTTTACGGTCCTCCCGGCTTTGCCGGCGTGATTACCACGGACATGACCGATGATGTCATCGATGCGAAGTTACGGAAATGGCACACCTTTAATTACGAACGTGTGGGTCTTATGCTGCGTCCCGAATTGGTGGCCGTCAAGGACATAGATGGCAACGGCGGCCGTTTCGCGGATGTGGTGAAGAAAGTGTACGACGAGTCGGATTTCGGCTGCATTCTCATGAGCGAAGATCCGGCGGTGCTGAAAGCGGGAGTGGACGTAGGTCCCGAGAAGAAACCCTTGATATATGCGGCCGTGAAGGGCAACGCGGACGCTCTGATCGAGTTGTCCAAGACATCCAAGTGTCCTCTGGCCGTCAAGTCCGATAACGGCGTGGACGGATTGATGGAATTGACCCAGAAAGCCGTCGCCGCCGGGTTGAAGGAATTGGTGTTGGATCCGGGGGCAAAGAGCATCAAGGAGCTGTTCGAGCTTCAGGTGGGCCTCCGTCGCGCCGCCTTGTTGAAGCAGAACCGGGACGTCGGATTCCCCAATATTACCATGGTGTATGAAATGGCGCCCGACCTGGATACGGAAACCCTCATCTCGGCCATGCTGGTGGCCAAGTACGGGGGTATCATCGTAATGTCGGACTTCGACGGCGAAACCATATTCCCGTTGCTGTTGGAACGGCTGAACATATACACGGATCCGCAACGGCCCATGACGGTGACGCAGGGGATTTACGAAATCAATAATCCGGACGCCAATTCACCCGTGCTGGTTACGACGAACTTCTCTCTGACGTACTTCATTGTTTCGGGAGAGATCGAAGCGAGCCGGGTACCCTCTTATCTGTTGATACTCGATTCCGAGGGTCTATCGGTCATGACGGCTTGGGCTGCGGGCAAATTCTCGGGTGACCTGGTAGCCTCGTTTGTGAAGAAATGTGGGATCGACGCCAAGGTCGCGCATAAGAACATTGTGATCCCGGGATATGCAGCGTCCATCAGTGGGGACCTGGAAGAAGAACTGCCCGGCTGGAAAGTTCATATCGGTCCCAGAGAAGCCGCTCATATTCCCAAATACTTGAAGGAATGGAAGCCTGAGTAGGAGAGGAGGGAGTATGAAACTGATCGGCGAAAACCTGAACGTCATGAGTAAGGTCATCGGGAAAGCGTTCAAAGAGCGGGATCCCAGGCCTATTCAGGAAATGGCGCTCAAACAGAAACAAGCGGGGGACGACTGGATCGACATCAACCTGGGACCGGCGCGAAAGATGGGCGGGGAACTCATGGCCTGGGTGGTTCAGACGGTCCAGGAGGTGGTTCCGGATGTTCCCCTTGCCCTGGACACGTCGAATATCGAAGCCATGGAGGCAGGGCTTCAGGTCCATAAGGGCACGGCTTTGATCAACTCCATCATGTGCCGCCCGGAGCGTTACGAAGTCATGATTCCGCTGGCGGTCAAGTACAATGCGGATGCGGTGGCCCTGCTGTGGGGTCCCGAGGGACTGCCCCGGGACGAAAACGAACGAGCGGCTTTGGCCGCGGAACTGATTTACGCCATGAATTCCGAAGGAATTCCCAACGAGAGGATCTATGTGGACGGGATTGCAACCCCGGTGAACATACAGCAACAGCAGTGCATGAGTTTGCTGGCGTTCATGGAGATGCTGGAGGATATCGCACCGGGTGCAAGGTCCACGTGCGGCCTTTCCAATGTGTCCAACGGTCCGCCCGACCACCTGCGTCCCATTCTGAATCAGACGTACATGATCATGCTCGAGCGCAAAGGGCTGTATTCCGCCATTGTGGATTCCTTCGATACGCTGCTGCATGAAATCGCGTGGGGCAAGCGCCCGGATCTGGTGGAAGTAGTACACCAGGTTATGGATGGTGAGACACTGGATACCGCGAAACTCACCGAAGAGCAAGTGCGTTTCTACAAAACGGCCCGCGTGATTATGGGCAACACACTGTATTCCGACTCATGGCTTGAACTCTAAAAGCGGTTAAACCGGGATTGCAGGAGGTGGAAGGCGTAAGCATTCCACCTCTTTGCGTTGTGCGCCCGATGGGCTTCCCGTATGATCGAAAACACGTTTCTTCACTTGCCCGGGGTCGGTGCGTCCACGGAACTTCGGTTCTGGAAGGAAGGACTGGTGACATGGGAGGATTTCCTGGACCGAGGTGTCCGGGCGGTCGGTGTCCGGCAGTACGACCGTCTGGCCCCGCTTATAGAGACATCCCGGCGCGTTCGGAATCAGGCGCGCTACTTCTCGGAACGGCTCAAGAGCGGCGACCGGTGGCGTCTCTATGGCTCTTTCCAATCGGTCTGCTTTCTCGACATCGAGACGTTCCGGTCTACCGGGGATTTCGATGAGGTAACCCTGATAGGTCTGTTCGACTGGAACCGATATTGGCCCTTCATTTCCGGCGAAAAGCAGGAGCGGTTTCAGGACCGCCTGAAAAACGCCGATTTACTGGTGACCTTCAACGGCACTCTGTTTGACCTTCCCGTGCTCGAATGTCGATTTCCGGGCTTTCGATGCGATGCGGCTCATCTTGACTTGTTGCATATCTGCCGAAAGGCGGAGCTGCGCGGAGGATTGAAACGGATTGAACAGACCTTGGGTATTCATCGCCCCGAGGCCGTGGCCGGAATGGACGGCTATGAGGCCGTGAAATTGTGGAAAGCGTATTTGGACGGAAACCAAAGAGCGCTGGAGCTGCTCGTTCGGTATAACCGGGAAGATACCCGCAACCTCGGGATTATTCTGGATTGGGTGTACGAAAAGCTTCGGAGAGATTTGTCCCTTGCCGCAGGCACGATCCTGAGCCAAGAACTGCCGCTGCGCCCAGGGTGGGTGTTGTCCGCGTTTCGCGAACCCCGGGAAAGTCGTTGAACCCGTTGGAGGTTCGTAATGGGCATGCCACAGGGGATGGCGCCGGGCGGAAGACCAAGTGCGGCGTCAGTGCAGGTTGCACCTCACCGCGGGATTGGAAACTGCAGGATGCAGTCCGGAGGCCTTCTCTTCGGGGGGGATCCGGGAGGGAACCCCGTCGGGAGGCGACCTATCCGTCGATCCAGATATGGCACGCTTCCTGCTTCCGAGAAGAAGCAAGCTGAGGGATGGAATCGCGCTTCGGGAATGCCGGGCGCGAAGTACGAATGAAATCGGTTGAACCCTCATCGGAGAGAAGTATAAGGGCGACAACTCCGGTTCTTTAGAGACACGCATAGGTAAGCGTGCCAGGTTCAACGGGTTAGGGTACATCATCCTCGCTTTACCTCCCAACTTCCCCCGCCTCCTACGACATGCGCATCCGGCGTCCGGGCCAGGGCACCAGAAAGGACACCGGATGCGCTCTTCTTTTCATTGTTCCTGTGAGCCATGGATGTAGACCGGCCGCCGGCCCATCGCCTGTCTCAACCGAGAGGGGCGGGTTGGTAAAAAACGCCGCTGGGGTAAAGGGGTTCTCCAAAATCTCCCGTTGCATAAAGAAACGACTCGACGGGGTACTTGAGAGAGTCGAGAAGACATAAGCGAATCCGCGAATAGGCAGGGCGGCCCATACGTTCCAGCAGCAGACTTCGCGCCTGTTCGACGTCATCCTGAGGAAGTGGAGAACGAGAGCACAAGACGAGGAACCAGCCCATCGTTTTAGTCAGCGGCATGCTGCTTAGGAACGGGGAGGTCAGCGCCGCCCCGACCGCAGACTTCAGGCCGGCCGATTCGCCCGATAATCCGTACCCGAAGACACCTGTGGGCGAGAGGTTCATGAATTCTACAAAAGCCGAGAGATCATCGGCTCCTTCCGTTGCGTGCAACAAGCCCCGTATGGCCATGGCCATGGTTTCATCCGTCGCCTGCATCAGTTCCCGAACCGACATGGATGGGTCGGCCATCGGCAGCAAAGCCTCCTGGTGAAAGGAAAGCGTCCAGCCGGCTTCCCGAACGATCTGATTCCTGCCCATCAGCGCTCTGCGCGATCGCTTTTCTCCCTCAATGCGGAACGGAACCGTGAACAGCGCCACGGTGGGAAGGCCCATTCCGCGACTAATGGATGCCAATGCCCGGGTGGCGCCGGGCCCCGTGCCGCCGCCGGTTCCCGTTACGAGGAACAGGACGCGGGCCCCTCTCAGACGATCCCGGAGGTGCTCTTCTCCCCGCATGGTGACATGGAAAGCATACTCGATGTCCTTGTATCGAAGATCCTCGGAAGGCGTTTGACCGCCCAAGGGAAGCCGCGCGCTTTCAGGGCGGATGTTCAGGTCTTCCCTGTCCGTATCTGCGTAAAGGATTATGCAGCCCGAAGAAACGGATTGCTGAAATGCACGGGCGATTTCAGAGCCTCGTCTACCGAGTCCGATAATATAGGGTTTCATGTGATCCTCCAACGCGACGCATGGATTTTGTGCCGATTCAATGTTGGCGCTTCGATCCGCCGGTTTACCATGTCCCGCAATTCGGTATCCTAAGCATTACAGATTGAAAGACAACCGGAGGGGAACGGCCGGCGAGTATGCGGCGATTGCCGGAATTTCGGTGGAACGCGGGATCCGCAGAGTCGGGGCTTATTCTTACCGGGGGATGGTTTCTGCGTCCTACGAACCCTTAGCCGTCCGTGGATAGAACGGACGGCTAAAAGATCTGCGAGCCCTGCAAGTCATCGTTGTTCACCGACATGCCGGCGTGCCGACAACCCGGTTTTTCGAAGGACGGCTAGAGAGTGTGGGCGATCACAATCTTCTGAACCTGGGAAGTTCCTTCATAAATCTGTGTGATCTTGGCATCCCGCATCATGCGTTCCACGGGATACTCGCGTATGTACCCGTATCCGCCGAGGACTTGCACCGCATCCGTGGTTACGCGCATGGCTACATCGGACGCGAAATTCTTGCAGGCCGATGAATAGCGGATCAATTCAGGGGAAAGACGCGAAAGGTCTTTGGGGGCCGTCTCGAAAAGAGAAGCCGTCTTGTACACCAGTTCGCGCGCCGCCATCACTTGGGTGGTCATTTCCGCCAAGAGGAAGGCAAGTCCCTGCTGCTGGAAGATGGGTTTACCGAACTGCTCCCGCCCTTTGGCATAACCCACCGCGAAGTCCAGCGCCCCCTCGGCGATCCCAAGCGCCTGGGCGGCCACAGCAGGACGGGTGAAATCCAGAGTCTTCATGAGAATGTTGAATCCCGTTCCCTCCTGGGCCAGCAGATTCTCTGCGGGAACGCGGACCTGCTCGAAGATGAGTTCCACTGTGCTGGACGCACGGATACCCATCTTGTTCTCCTTCTTACCCACACTGAGCCCCGGCGTTCCCTGTTCGACTACGAAGATACTCATGCCCTTGTGGCCGGGAACCTGCGTGTCCGTTTTGGCCGCCACACACAGATACCGAGCCACATCCCCATGACTGATGAAGACCTTTCTGCCGTCCAGGACGTAAGAATCGCCGTCCCGAACGGCTCGGGTACGCAGTCCCGCCACATCCGAGCCGGCCCCGGGTTCGGTAAGTGCGAAAGCGGAGAGCGCCTCACCCGAGGCAAGTTGGGGAAGCATGGAGGATTTCTGCGCCGGATTGCCTGCCAGAAAGATGGGCATTGTCCCCAGTTCGTGCACGAGAAGGACCACGGAAGAGGACGCACAGACCTTGGCGAGTTCCTCCACGGCGATGATGAAGCTCAAAAATCCCATTTGGCTGCCACCGAATTCCTCCGGAAAATCCGCTCCAAAAAGACCGTTTTCCCGGAGAAGGTCCACCACATCCCAAGGGAATTCAGCTTTTTCGTCTCGTTCCGCTGCGCCCGGGGCAATCTTGTCTTTGGCCAACCTGCGAACCATTTCTTGCAGCATGCGCTGTTCTTCGGTCAATTCATATCCCACGATGTACTCCTTTTCCGATTCCGTTGGGGGTGGTTCCGTCGTTGTTGCACCACCCAGCAATACCCCACCTAGAATGCACAAATTTACCGGAAGATCCAGCCGTTTCTTCACCGGTTCCCGAGTCTTGAACGGACTTTGGTTGGTCTCCGATGCGTTGCGGAAACACGCTATGGGATCGTGTCGTTGAGAATTGCGCGTTCGTCTGCTAAGTTCAGGTTATGTGAAATAAAATGTCCGTGAAGACATCGACGAATAGGAAAGGCGGTCTTCCCCCATGGACGCCCGGAATAAGAAGGAACTTTCCAAAATCCATGTTACGGATCTACTCCAATTCTGCTGCCTGAGCGGGCTGACGGGAACGGCCGAAATCCGTGGTCCATCTCGTAAGGGACACGTGTACCTGAAGGATGGAAACATTGTGGATGCAGTAACGGCAACCCTGAGAGGCGAAGACGCCCTCTTCAAGCTGATAAACACTCCTGCAGGCGAGTTTGAATTTCATGAAGGATCTTTTACCGGAGGGCAGACTATCCGAAAGGGATGGGAGTTCTTACTCCTCGAAGCGGCCCGCCTTCGGGATGCACAGGGAGAAGAGTGGGAGGAGCAAGCCGAGGGAGCCGGACGGGTTGTCCTTTCCCTGCGGCGAGTTCCGCACAAGCGGGTGTCCAAGCCTCTTCCGCCTGCCGGACCTGTAACCACGACCCTGACGGGCCTTATCCGTATGGGGAACCGGGCCGAGGAATGCATTGTCGACCGGTTGGGACTCGATGAGTGCCTGTTGCGTAGTTTGGCGGTGTTCCGAAAAGGGGACCGATTTGAAATGACCTTCCGGCTGCACCCGGCATCCGAACCCATACGCATCCGAGGCGAAGTACTGTCCATTCGCGAAGACGACCTCTCCGTTCATGTACGTTTTCTATCCGTGGATTCCGCGGACAGGGAGGCATTGAAGGCCCATTTGGCCGGCATGTCCCCCTGAGTTCGATGCCGGACTTTCGTACCAGGCTGGCGCACAACGCGACCTGCGTTCTCAGTCTTCGGTGAGGAGATGCGCACCCATATCATGGATAAGTTCCGCCTTGGTCATCATCTCCTCCATCATCTCCTCTAAGATCCGGGGGGTGAGGTTCAACGCAGACAACGTCCGGGGAAGGGGTTTGGACGGAGCCGGGTTTCCGGACGCTCCGATCCTGCTGTGAATGGCCAGGTAGTCGGAAATGTGGATGACGGCCGCTTCCAGGAAACCGGCATCATCCTTCTTGGGGTCATGGTGGTTCTTGACGGCAAGAGCCACTCTTTTCGGGAAATTCCATTTTTCCAGCAGGAACCAACCCACCAGGCTGTGGCTGATTCCGTGCCGTTCTTCCGCTTCCGGCAAGGAAATACCTTCGTCATGGGCAACATCGAGTATGGACCGGAAAAGGAGGGGTTCCTGCTTCAGGAATACGACTTTCCCGATATCGTGGAGCAAGCCGACGGTGAAGAATTCTTCACAGGAAGGGATACCTGCTTTCCGGGCAAGATAGCGGGCAATAAAGGCCGTTGCCATGGAATGAAGCCAGAAATCGGAAACAACGAACCGACCGACATTGCTTTTTACATTAAAAACCTCCATAAGGGAGGCGCTGAGAGCGATGTTCTTGATTTCAGCAAAACCAAGGAGAACAATGGCTCTTGAAAGCGTGGCCACGTTGTTGAAACCGTAGAACGGGGAATTTACCGCCTTGAGAATTCGGGAGGTGATCACTTGGTCCAGGGTTACCAGTTTTTCCAAGTCCTTGGCCGTGGTGCGGTCGTCCTCTATGGTGGCCACCAGCTTTTGAAACATGGTGGATATGGTGGGCAGCCTTTCCACCGAAAGCAATCGCCGCCGGACGGAATCCAGTTCGTCAGACTCAAGCGGAACGGTTCTCATGGTTTCGTTTCGTCCTTTCGATGCTGAAAAAAGCATGCCGACCTCCGGCTCCCCTCCTCCGGAAATCAAAACACAGAAGTTCACTTCATATCAAACCCTGCCCGGAGCTTCAAGTGCGAGTCGGCCCGCAAACCTGTTTCAGCCACCGGGGTTTTCTTCCGAATAGGGCGTTCATGGTAGGCATGGATGATGGCTGTGAATCGTCCTAACAGTGCATGCCGATTCGTATTCAGTCTCGTGAAATCCTTTGTTGATCTTACGTCCAAAATGGAATAAGTGCATATGAACATCCCGAATGCCAGGCAACCGGCTGATGCGGATGAATTCGAGGTATCACAAGGGTCGGCGCGGAAGCGTTGAGTCTCCATAAGGATATATCGGCAGGATCGCTATGTTTCAACACGAATTTCGCACAGGCAGCGCCTTGATTATCGGGGGGGCGAAAAGCGGCAAAAGCAGAGTGGCTTTGAATGTTTGCGGCGCCGCGGCGCCCTGCCGGGTTTTTTTGGCCACGGCCCAGGCATGGGACGAGGAAATGGAGACCCGCATCACCCGGCACCGACTGGAACGAGGGCCCGAGTGGCAAACCGTGGAAGAACCCTTACGGCTGGGCCAAGCGCTGAGGAACAATGACGGTCCCGACCGGGTGATTCTGGTGGATTGTCTGACGTTGTGGTTGAGCAATTTGTATATGCATCATGGTGAAAGCGAAGAGTGCATCGTAGAGGAGATTGACCATCTCGCGGACACGCTTCTTCAAATCGAAGCTCCCGTGGTGTTGGTGTCGAACGAAGTGGGAATGGGTATCGTACCCGACAACCCCTTGTCCAGGGGATATCGGGATGCCGCGGGGCTCATGAACCAGAAAATGGCTGCGATGTCCCGCAAGGTGGTGTTTGTCGTTGCCGGGTTGCCCGTAGTGTTGAAAGATGAATAGCCGACTTGCCGGACTTCCGTACGCTCTGGGGGCGCCCTCGATGGTGTTTCAAGGCGGGCTGGTGGAAAATGCTCGTCGCCTGGCCCGCAGGGTGGACGACATCGAGGTGGTGTTGTTCCACACGGCGTCCCTGAGCAACACTCCCTCGGCTCCCGAAGTCGATGCCCTCCGCCGTCTGGCCGAAGAGAATGCGGTATCCTTTACGGTCCATCTTCCGGCTTCCCTGAATCCTGTTTCCCGGCGCATGGGAGAGCGGAGAAAAGCCCTTCTCCTGTGCCGTGAAGCCTGTCTTCGCACCATGGATTTGTCTCCGCGGCAATACATTGTTCACGTGCCCGTTTCTCCGCCCACCTTGGTAGCCGAACCGGGTTGCTACCTGACGAGTGACGATGCGCTCGACTGGAAGGAGTGGGGTCTTCGCGCCGTGGATTTTCTTTGGGCCATCGAGGATGCCGTGGGGGGGATGGATCGTATCGCCGTGGAGAATATCAACTACAGTCCCCGGTATCTGGAAGCGATAATTTCAGCCACAGGGTGCGGGCTTTGCCTGGACATAGGGCACCTCCTGCTGGGCGGTGAGGATGTGGCGCATCAGCTGGAAGAGTATTTTATGCATATTCGGGTTGTGCATCTCCATGGAGTGAAAGGACATCGAGAGCATCTGAGTCTGGCGTGCATGGAAGGAGAGCCGGTTCGAGAATGGCTCGGCTTGTTGCGGGAGCGAGGGTTTTCGGGTGTCCTCACGTTAGAGGTGTTCGATCCGGCGGACCTCGAGGAATGCTTGACCGTACTCGAAAATTCCCTGGTCACGCCAACGGCGTGACACTTGATCCTTCGTCATTGCGGCGTACCGTATGTACGTCTCATTCTTCAGGATTCGCCATGCCGACGACATGGCCGACGGCGTGGCTTGCATCTCATTGTTTTTCACAGTCCGCCCGCATGGTTGTTTATCGACGGGTTGCTATTGTTCGCATCTTCCTGAAGCGTCCTGGTGTGTAAGACAGGCTGGAAATTCGGTTTGGGGACGGCGCCATCGTTCTCAGAGGAGGCGTGTAAATGACTACCGAGGTGGAAAGCGCTTTTCGATTGTTGCCTCGTTTGGATGATTCTTTGCGGGAACGGGTGCAGCACCGCTTGGATCACCTGACCAAACCCAGGGGGAGCTTGGGGCGGTTGGAGGAGTTTGCCCGGGATTATATAACCATGCGGAATGATCTTTCCGCGAGAGTTACACGGAAAGCCGTGGTAGTGTTTGCGGCCGACCATGGTGTGGTGGAAGAGGGCGTGAGCGCCTATCCGAAGGATGTTACCTATCAGATGGTTCTGAATTTTCTTCATGGAGGGGCCGCCATCAACGTGATCGCCCGGCACTCGAATACCCGGGTACGGGTGGTGGATATCGGTGTGGATCATGATTTCGGCTCGCTGGACGGGCTTGTACATGCGAAGGTGGCGCCGGGGACCCATAACATGGCTCGTGGTCGCGCGATGGCCCGGGAAACGGCCCTCCTGGCCATGGAGGAGGGGTTCCGATTGGCCCGGATACTGGGCGAGGAGGGCGTCGACATCATGGCTCCCGGGGAGATGGGCATTGGGAATACCACGGCCGCCGGCGCCATGGCGGCCGTATTCACCGGCAAACCCGTCCGGGAAGTTACCGGACGGGGGACAGGGGTGGATGACCATACGTTCGAACAGAAAGTGGACGTGATTGAGCAGGCAATCCGAACCAACCGGCCGAATCCCCGGGACCCCCTTGATGTACTGAGCAAAGTGGGCGGTCTGGAAATCGCCGCCATGGCGGGACTGGTTATCGGAGCCGCTTCCGCCCGAATTCCTGTGGTCTTGGATGGGTTCATTTCGACTGCCGGGGCGCTTGTGGCTTATGAACTGAACCATGAGATTCGAAACTACCTGTTCGCGGCCCATCGTTCCGTGGAAATCGGACACGGGGCCATGCTCGATCGCATGAATCTGAAGCCGTTCGTGGATTTGTCCCTCAGGCTGGGAGAAGGAACCGGAGCGGTCATCGGCATGGATCTCATTCAGCTCGGTGTCGAGATTCTACACGGCATGGCCACGTTCGAGACGGCCGGCGTCAGTGATAAGGAAGCATAACTTGATGGCGTGGCTTCGGTCTTTTCTGCTGGCGCTCCAATTCTTGAGCATCATCCAGGTCCGAGGACGGCTCGAAATCCGGCGGGAGGATCTCCCCAGGTCCATGATCTTCTATCCGCTGGTGGGGCTGATTCTGGGGATGATCCTGGTTTGCGTGCACTGGCTTTGTATCCGCGCATGGGCGCCGTTGATTGCGGATCTTATGGCGGTGCTTTCGGCGATGATGCTGACCAGGGCTCTTCACCTGGACGGGCTTGCGGACACGCTGGATGGATTGCTGGGTTCCAGCGTACCGGAACGTTCTCTGGAAATCATGAAGGACAGCAGCTTGGGTTCCTTCGGCGTCGCGGGCATTGTGGCGATGGTGCTGCTAAAGTTTGCCGCCTTGACCGGCGTGCCTGCGAGTTTCAAGCTGGAAACACTTCTGCTGGTCCCCGTGTTGGGTAGGCACAGCATGGTCCAACTGGCTTTTCTGAGTCCCTATGCCAGAGCAGCAGGGGGCTTGGGCAAAGCGTTCGTGGATGATCTTTCCCTTCGTCATTATCTTCCCGCAGCGGCTTCAGCGGTGGTGTGCGGCTTTTGGATAGCCGGAACATGGGGCCTGTTGCTGTTTGCGTTCCTTTGGGTGGTGACTTGGCTGCAGTCGCTCCTGGCGCGCCGGCGCGTGGGAGGTGTAACGGGAGACATCCTGGGCGCCGGTTGCGAGGTGAATGAGGTCTTGGCGTTACTTTTTCTGGCCGCATGGTTGGGGTGAATGACTTCCGATGCTTGCGGCCGGAACGTGTTGCTCGCGTGCGGATATTGGAAAACGTCCTATGCCGCGTGTTCCATGGCTGCCGCACTCGGAAAGATTCTTGTGTCTCATGGCGTTTGGGTAGCCTGCCCAGTGATTTTCAAGTTCCGCCGGGCCGGATATTGAGCCCGTGATTTTGGCCCCAAAGGCATCTTGCAATGACGCGGCCGTCGCATTAAAGTAGGTGTTTCAATTACGTTGGAGTTCATATGGAAAGTCAGGACTCGGGAAACCGAGAAAAACCGGGGTTCGATCTGTTTCCATCCAGGCGCATGGATAGGGCGTATCCCGGATGGGTATGGTTTGCCGGAATATCGGCCGTTACGGGAGGCATCATCGCCGGCGCCGTGACGTTGTATCTCGTGGGCATCGACTTCCACGTGGGGATCATTTTGTTCTATGCGACGCTCTCCTTACTGCTGCCCATATCGGGCCACGGGGTGCTCAATTTCAGAGTTTGGGGAAAAATCGCTTTAATGGTGCTTTCGGCTTCCACCGTCTTGGTGACGTTCGCTTCCGGTATTCACGGATTCGCCTTTGCGGATGTAACGGCATCCCCCCGGGAGACCCGAGGCATGTTGGACTGGGTGGTCGTGTATGGGTGGATGGCCTCTAATCTCTACGTTCTGCTGCGCCTGCTCTTGGATCGGGGCAAAGCGTCTTTGTTCCATGCCGCTGTAAGTAATAGTCCCCGGCAGGGGACGCGGATTCGTGGGCCCGTATATTATTACGTCTTCCTGGCTTTATGGTACGGGCTCATCGGGGTTGCACTTCTGGACCATTTGAACCTGCTTTCGCTGCCCCTGGCATCCCTGGAATAAAGAAATCCACCGGAGGGGATGGAAGCCCTGTGCGCAGAAACCATTGTAACGGATCGGCAATCTCGGGAATGAAGTTGGAGGGGCGTGGCGAAATGGTGAAGAAAGACGCCGCGCCGGATCGGGCTCTTTCAACGGCCGATGGGGTTTGAGCCAACGGAGACGGCATGTCACGAGGTGTAGGAAGAATGTCGGAATTCCCGCACGAGAACGGTGCTCGGCCAAGCTATTGCGTTTCGGGTGGTCTTGGGCTCGAAAGGAAACGCGCCGGATTTTGCTGTGGAACGGATCGAGTCCTGGTGAAAGCCGTGTGTTTCTTGCTCGCACTCGCGGCATGGGGATGCGTCTCGGTTTGGGGCCAAGAACCTGCACGCATGTACGTCAAGGACCAAATCGAAGTCACCTTCCGAAGCGGACCGGGTACGGAATACCGAATTCTCGCCATGCTGAGTTCCGGAGCTCAAGTGGATGTCCTGGAAAAAGGGGATTTGTGGAGTCGAGTGCGAACGACCCGGGGTGAGGAAGGCTGGGTTTTGAACCAGTGGCTGGTAGGATCCGTGCCCCTCAGCGTTCGGGCTGAGCGGCTGATACAGGAAAACAAGGAGCTTAAATCGGCCGGTAGCCGGGCGTCTTCGGAGATTGTTTCCCTACGGGAGGAAAATACCCAACTAAAGGGGGAGCTTTCCGAAACAGCCGCTTCCAGGGATCAACTGGAGGCGGCGTTTACCCGTTTGCAGTTGGAATGCCGCGAATTCACGGATCTCAAAAACAGATACCATCGGTTGGAGTCCCGATTCCATGAATTGGAGTCCGAATCCGTCGGGCTTCGTCAAGAAATGAGTGTCTGGGCGCAACGAAACCGTTGGATGCTCTACGGGGGAGCTATCTTCCTCGCCGGCCTGCTTACGGGCGTTCTTTTTCGAAGGACCCGGGGATCTCGAAAACGAGGCCTGCTGTGAGTCCCCAGTATGGTTCATTCCCACAGCGAATGCATGCACGGAACCTCGCTTCGTTCATCCGGATCCCTGTGCCGCCCCGCTGAATATTCCCGGAAATACTGAATGCAATCGTTGGGGGCAATGGGATTCCGCAGCGTGAATCTGTGGGACTCGGGAGCGCGACATGGGCAAAGAGAGACAAGAAACCGAAGAACTCAGGAATCGATTGCTCTACAAGCCGAAACTGGTTTGGGATGAACTCTGCGAGGAAGCCAGGACAGAGACCTTGCGTCTGGCGGACCGATACAAGAGTTTTCTGTCGCTCGCCAAAACGGAGCGTGAAGCCGTGCGCGAGATCGTGACGTTTGCCGAAGCCGCCGGCTTCGCGCCTCTGGATGGAGCCGGGGAAGGGGTGCGCAGGTTCTATTCGGTGAACCGAGGCAAATCTGTCGCCATGGCCGTACTGGGGTCGAGTCCTCCCGAGGCGGGATGCCGGATCGTGGCGTCTCATATAGATTGTCCGCGTCTGGATCTGAAGCAGAATCCGTTGTATGAAGACCTCGACATGGCGTTCCTGAAAACGCACTATTACGGAGGAATTAAGAAATATCAGTGGGTTACGCGCCCCTTGGCGCTTCACGGAAAGGTGGTGCTGATGGACGGCGATGAGGTGGATGTGTGTATCGGGGAAGAAGTCGGCGATCCGGTCTTCATGGTGAACGATTTGTTGCCCCATTTGGCGCAGAACAGCCAGGCGAAAAAGACAATGCCCGATATCGTGGTGGGTGAAAAACTGAATATTCTCGTGGGAGCGCTTCCCCACGAAGACCAGGAAGCGGATCAACGAGTCAAGTTGGCGGTTCTGAAATGGTTGAACGAGCGTTTTGGCTTGGTGGAGGCGGATTTTTTGAGTGCGGAGTTGGAGATGGTTCCGGCGGGAGCCGCGTTGGACGTGGGGTTCGACCGGTCCATGGTGGGGGGGTATGGTCACGATGACCGGGCGAGCGCTTTTCCGGCCCTGATTGCCTTGGGCGAACTCCAGGATCCTCCGTCCGCATGCGTGGCGTTTTTTGCAGACAAGGAAGAGGTCGGGAGCGAGGGGCCTACGGCCGCCCGGAGCAGATTCTTCCAGAATTTCCTGAAAGGCTTGTTTCAGCGACAGGGTCGTGCCGGAGATCGGGGAGATTGGCAGGCCGCCTTGCTGCGATCCAAAGGTCTTTCCGGTGATGTGAATGCGGCTATGGATCCTGATTGGCCTGAAGTGTACGACAAACGAAATGCGGGACGTTTAGGATACGGCGTGTGCCTGAGCAAGTTCACGGGACATCGGGGCAAAGTCGGGGCCAACGACGCGTGCGCCGAATATGTGGGTTGGTTGAGACGGGTGTTTCACCGCGGCGGGGTTGTATGGCACGCAGGCGAACTCGGCAAAGTGGATGAGGGGGGTGGAGGCACCATCGCCAAGTTCCTGGCCGAGTACGGGATGGATGTTGTGGATATAGGCGTTCCGGTTCTGTCCATGCATTCGCCTTTCGAGATCCTTCATAAGGGGGATCTGTTCATGGCCTACCGCGCGTTCAAGTGCTTTTATTCCGATGATTCGGAGTGAGTATCCTGTTTCTTCACAGCCGGGGGAACTTGGGTAAAGTCGACACGCAGTGCTCAGGCCTCTATAACGGCCCGTTGATAAACACTGTTGCGGGCAGGCCAAAAACGCCGGAAGTACGGCGTTGCATGCCTGCGCGCCTTATTGCTGGATCCGTAAATCGGCATATACGGGGAAATGATCCGACGGATACCGGTCTTCATAGGTGTTCCGGAGGATTTGGACGTCCAGGACGTGAACGGGGCCCCGCAGCAGAATCCAGTCCAGGCGTCCTCGTTCCCCGTTGCCCGTGAATCCGTGCCAGGTGTCGGAATGAGCCTCGTTTCCTTGCGCTTCAATCCAGGCGTCCCGGAAACCTCCGCGGGCGGAGAGCAGGTTTCGGTGTGGAGGCGATCCCGGGCGATCGTTGAAATCACCCATGAGAATCAGCGGAATGGCCGGGGAAAGGGTTCGAGTCAACTGTTCGATAAGCACCCCGGACTGTCCTAAGCGAGCTTGAGGGCTCATGTGGTCCAGATGCGTCACACAGCAGTACAAACGGACGCCTTCCTGAATCGATTCGAACAGCGCCCAGGTGGCCAACCTGGGATAGGCGCTTTCCCAACTCTTGCTTGCGTGCTCGAAGGGAGTTTCTGAAAGCCAGAAGTCCCCGCTTTCGAGGAGACGCAAGCGGCGGGGACGATAGAACAGGCATGGATACATGCGCATGGCGTCCCATTCGCGATGGCCTGCGGAGAGAGCATGGGAAGGCAGAAGGTTTTCGAGCTGTTCAATTTGGGGTTTGCGGCCTTCCTGGGTACCGCACAGGTCGGGAGCGTAATCTCGGATGAGTCTTGCGGTACGGTGTTTCCGCAACGGCCAGTTGTCCGGGCCATCCTCTAATGACTCATGGCGCAGGTTGATCGTCAAGGCTTTCAAGCGTATCGCGGTATTCATACAAGGCCGGAATCCGTCGAGCGAATCGATGCACGCGCCTGTCGCACATCCGTGAAAGCGGAATTCGTTCTCTTCAAAGCAAACCGATCGAAGTTTGTCAATGGGATTCAGCGGAAAGCGTATTCCTTGCGCCCCACGCGTGTCCGGGGATCCGCCGCCGGGGTCGGGAAAAGCTATTTGGAGAAGACGGTAACCGAAACAGAGGGTATTCGAAGGGAACTTTCAGACGCATAATGCGGGAGAAGCCCGGGAGAGGCGGGACCAAAGCCGCCCCCCTGGGCTGGACAACCGGATAAGGGTTATTCGATAATGTAATTCCTGAGAGCGTTCTGGGACCATACGGCTATGGGTCCACTGTGACCGGTGATCGGATCCAAGCGATGTCTGAACGAGGCATGAACCTGATTGGTTTCCATCATCCAGTCCCAGCCTTTCACGAAATAGGGACACGTATCGTTAAAGCAAACGTACTGATACTCGGACGTCCAAGTGGATTCCTCCGGCATGGACAGCTTGCTCATCTCGCAGGCGCAGTGTGGACACCTGGGTAAAACGGAATCTGACATAATAACCTCCTCTTCCGGTCCGGTAGCGCCGCACCGGAACGTAATGATCTTACATTAAGTCCGGCGCCGGGATTTGTCAATTTGCACTGCGAGGCTCGCCCACCGGGGATGAAGCCGCAACCCCCGGACGGTCTGTTTTGAAGGGTTCCGGGTAAACGCGTTTCCCATGGGAACAAGGAAGGAGTGGATATGCAGTTGGAATGGTTCAAGGCGGTTGTGGGGAAGGGCTTACAGGTAATCCGGCTGGACCGGGTGGCCATGCGGGATTTGGCGAGTGAACCGAGAGTTCTTCGCTATGCGTTAGTGGTTGTGGCGATCGGCGGTTTGGCGTCTGCCTTGGGTCACATGCAGGCGGCTCTGTTGCTCTTTTATCCGTTTTTGGCGTTATTGGTGTTTTTCGTGAATGTGGCGATATTACACGTAATGGCCGGAGCGGTGTTCAGAGGGACGGGGCGATTGATCCAGTTGATGCAAGTATTAGGGGCGGCGTCCGTGATCAATTGGATTGGAATCGTACCCGGCATCGGGTACGTGTTGGGCTTTGCGGCCTCGTTATGGTTTCTGGTGGTGAGCGTAGTCGTTCTGGAGGAAGTGTATAGGCTGGACCGGGGCAAAGCCGCGCTGTCCGTAATTTTGCCTTTCCTCATTGTGTCTATGATGGCGGTACTGTTCGGGGTCCTGGGAAGCGGCGCGCATATGGGAAGTTAGCGATCCGGGGCAAACGCGGACACGCGGGGGTGCGTTGGAGGCGGCGTCATGGGGTTCCCTGCGCGTACGCTTGGTTTCTCGGGGTTGAAAGCCTCCTTCGCCTCGTTTCGCAGCAGGCGGACGGCAAAGCGGTTTTCCAACGAGTGCAGAGGGTGACGAACGGGGGTGATATGCGATGGGATCCTTGATTTGCAGGACGATGGCGGTCTCCCTGTTGGCAGGTTTCCTGTTCGCGATGCTTCCGGCATGCGAGGAAGATACCTTCGAAAAGGCCGGGAAGAAACTGGATAAGACCGTACAGGAAGCTCGGGAGGAAATTCGGAAAACGGCGGAAAAAGTAAAGCGCGCCGTGGAGGAGTAGGCGACCGATGTGTGTATTCCCTGGGAGCGGGACCCCATCAGGTCGAAGACGTTGAGCGGACCATTGAATGCGGATTCCGCGTTTCGCAAGAGGGCGGCGGATCTGTGCCGCCGCCCTTCGGTAACGATCAGTCACGCTCGCACAGTTCGACCAGCACGCCGTTCGTTTCCTTGGGATGAATGAAGGCGATGCGGGCCCCTCCCGCGCCTTTGCGGGGTTTTTCGTCGATCAGGCGGACACCTTTCGCCTTCAGTTCCTCGAGGGCTTGGTCTATGTTTTCCACCCGGAACGCGATATGCTGAATCCCTTCACCGCTGCGTTCAATATACTTGGCCACCGGACCATCCGGAGCGGTGGATTCCAGGAGCTCCACCTCGCTGTCGGTAATGGGAAGCATGGCTACGGAGACCTTTTGTTCCGCCACCGTCTCGATTTCCGTGACCTTCAGTCCCAGTAAGTCCGTATAAAACTTCTTTGCCTGCTCAATGCTTTTGACCGCAATGCCGATGTGGTCTATGTGCTTGACTTTCATCATGTGCCTCCGTTGCAACCCGTTCGGTTGCCGCTGTGTTTCGGATGAGAGAGATGTCTTCCCCAGGGAAACACCGTGGTCATACGCTCATTCCGTGGGGGGGATGGAAACCGACCAAACGGTTTCACCATTGCCGGTGGGCTATGGCGCTCCCCGCGCAGGGCGTGCGGTGGGAGACGCTGGAAACCAGCCGGTCTCAACCAAGCGGATTCTTGTTCGTAGAAGGCGATACCTGATCGGACCGGATAATCGAAAACATATTACGGAAACCCTACTTCAAATGCAACAGCATTACCACAAGGAATGAAAAGTCGCGGGGGCGAAAGGGGTTGTGTCGCTGTCGACGGAAGGTTCTGGAAGTGAACCCGGTGGATTTGGTAAACTAACCCAGGGTCTCATGCAGCGGGGATGTCTGCCATGGGGGCCGCAAGTCGCGCATCGTGTTCGCCGTCGAGGAAACGGTTTGTGAATGGGTCGAGTACCGAGGGTATGAGGATTCTTCATGCGCACCAAGCCCGAAAAGAGCGGCTACAGGCGCGTGAATGCCGGTGGGATGCAATGTGGCGATAGTCTGAGCAAACAGGGCGCATCGGAAATACCGTGCGACCATGAGGGAAGAAACACGACGTCGCAGATTGTCTCTTACGCCCGGCTGTGCGGAAATCAGATGATTCTTCCGATCTGTCGGAACGAGAACGGGGGCATGGGTGGAGATCATCACAACGCATAAGAGCGCTGATTTTGATGCAGTGGCTTCCATGGTAGCGGCGACCATGTTGTATCCGGACGCCGTGCCTGTATTGCCCAAACTGGTGAATCCTAATGTTCGTGGATTCCTGTCCATTCACAAGGATCTGTTCGATCTGGAAACCGGGGAAGGCGTGGAGTGGGATGAAGTGACCAAACTCATCGTGGTGGACGCCAATTGCTGGGATCGCCTGGATTGGGTGGAATCGTTGAAGGAACGAAAGGATCTGAACATTCATCTGTGGGATCATCATAATGGTGAGGCGGATATCCCGGCCTCATGGCGATGCGTCGATCGGGTGGGCGCCACCACCACCCTGATGGTCCAACGATTGGGCGAGGAAAAGAAGATCTGGATGTCTCCCATGCAGGCTACGCTTTTTCTCGCGGGGATTTACGAAGATACGGGAAATCTGACTTTTCCCTCCACCACGGCTCAGGATGCGGCGGCGGTGGCGTTTCTTCTCGATCGACAGGCGGATCTCAACGTGCTCAAGAACTTCCTGCGGGCCACGTACGGACCCAAACAGAAGGAGATCCTGTTCGAGATGCTCAAGCAGGGGCAGAGAAGGGTTGTAAACGGATATCGTATCAGCATCGGTCACACGGAAGTGGATGGTCATATTCCGGGTTTGTCCGTGGTCGTTCATATGTACCTGGATATCATGAATGTGGATGCGGCCTTCGGGATTTTTGTGGAACCGCGACGGAAACGCTGCATGGTCATCGGCAGAAGTGCTGTGGAGGGGCTCAATGTGGGAAGTATCCTTCGAAGCATGGGCGGAGGGGGGCACCCTGCGGCGGGGTCGGCCGTTCTGAAATCGGTCAAGCCGGAAGCCCTGGAACAATGGATTCTGGAGCTGGTGGAGGGTAACCAGCAATCGTCCGTTCAGGTGTCGGACCTGATGTCTTTTCCGGTGGTGACGGTTCAAGAAGAGTGCACCATGCGGGAGGTTGCGGCCCTCCTCGATCACTCGGGTCACTCAGGAATGCCGGTGATCGGTGAATCGGGGCTCATGGGAGTGATTTCGAAGCGGGATTTCAAGAAGGTGAAGAGGGAAAGCCATTGGGATGCACCGGTGAAGGCGTTCATGTCCAGGAAGCTGGTGTGCATCGAGCCCGGAAACAGCCCGATGAAGGCGGCCCGGATCATGCTGAAACACGATATCGGGAGACTTCCCGTGGTGGAAGGGGATCAGGTCATCGGGATTGTTACGCGGTCGGATGTAATGACCTATTTCTATGACTTGTTGCCGGACTGAAGCCGCTTGCGGGGATTGCGCGGGAGCGGTCCCGTCCCCGGATGCGGAGCTTCGGGTTGAAGAGACGGAATGACTCCCCATGGCCGCTGTAAAAGGGATGCTCGATGGATGGCGGGCGGTCAGGACGCTTTGCCGGGGACCCGTTCGAGGGTTGGGGAGCCGTATGGTTACCATATGGGTGGGGAATACAGCGTGCTCACAAGGGGCGCCTCGTCGAGTATGGCGGACGCGGTCTTTACGGAAGCTCCTTCATGCACCAGGATGCTGATAGCCTTCAGCATGTTGCCCGGTTTGGAGTATTGAAACACATTTCTTCCGATGCTCACCCCATGGGCCCCGGCGCTGATGGCCGTGTGTACGAGGTCGAGAATCTCTCCCGGTTTTTCGACCTTCTCCCCACCCGCCACAATAATCGGCGCCGGGGTCGTCTGAAGTACTTCCAGGAGCCGTTCCCTGGATCCCGGGTAGGGGATGCCGATGATGTCGGCGCCCAGTTCGGCGGCAATGCGAGCGCCCCGGCTTATAAGCGGGAATGCATGGTTGTTTTCCTCGCTGACAAGGGATACGGTGACGATGAACGGCATTCCCCAGTCCAGGGCGGAACGACTCAATTGGCCGAGGAGTTCGAGCATCGGGCGTTCGTCGTTGCCCCCCATGACCATTCGGAAGCGTATCGCATCCGCCCCCACGCGGATGGCTTCTTCCACTGAGCACACGGGGACTTCATAGTTATGCTCAGGGCCTCCCGTCAGCTGCAGAACGAGACCGATGTCTTTGCCTTTTCCGCGGTGAGCCCTCGGGACCACACCCTTGTTCAATACAATGGCATTGGCTCCCGCCATGGAAACCACGTCGATGATGTTCTGAATATCTTGAATTCCCTCGATGGGACCCATGCCGATGCCGTGGGTCAGGGGAACCAGAACGGTCTTCCGGGTGTTTCGATCGGCAATGCGTTCCAATCGAACTCTCTTACCCAAGTACATGGGACATCCTCTCCTGAAAAGGGTTGAGTAAGCGACGGGGGCCACGGAAAGATTCGGTGGCCGGGCTCGTTGGGAAACACTCGGTTCGTGAACCGAGTGTTGAAAAACGCGCCGCTCATGTTAGATAACGGGGCCGTTCCTTGTCAAATGAAAAGGGTATACAAGGGGGCGGACTGGAATCGGGACTTCCATGGAAAGAGTTCTTCAGGAGGAAGGAGCATGTGGTTGTTTACACAGGATGGGTTTTTCAGCTTCGGCGTTTGCCGTGAATCCGATACCGACTGGATCGAGGTTCGAGCCCGATGCCGGGAAGACATGGAGCGGCTCCGGACGGCTTGCCCGAGCCTGGCGGCAACTCACGAGGATGAAGGGCCTATCGGCGGCAGCGACTACCGATTCAAGGCCCGTGTAAGGCGGGAGGACATCGTGAAGTATGCGGCGGATTGCCTTCGGCGTGTGGAGTACTCGGATTTTAAGAAAACGGTGGACGAAGAGTGCCGGGAACCCTTGCGGACCAAGGCCTATGTTTCGTGTTGGCATGCGTTGTTCTTGTGGCAGGAGGGGGTATTTACGGAAATGAAGAAGCACTGAAAACACAGGCCGCGTTGGTTCCATGAGATCCACGGGCAAAGCCCACGTGCAACACGATGTATGGTGGGCGCAGAGGACGACTGTGCCGGGGGAGAAGTGGCCCGCTGTGTGTGCTGTGATCAGGGACGGAATGTTTTCTCTTGACACCGCCGCAGAAGCCCGGTATACAAGAGGTTAGTCTGAAAGGAAGAGCAGATTTTATGCAGAACAGTGTCACGCATTCAGGTGTTGATACGCTTTGCCGATGGGTCGGCGGGACCTTTTATTTTTTTTATTTTAGGGGGCGCCCGCTGCCTTGAGGGATAGAACCTAACAATCCAAGGCCGTGGGCAAGCAGTGCCCACGGCCTTTTTCTTTTCAGATCGGGGCCGTGGGGACAGACAGATTCCACGGCCCCGATTTCGTAGGAGGGACAGGTATGATCATCGTGATGAAAGAAGGCGCGAGCGAAGATCGAGTGGAAAAGGCGGTTGAGCGGATCCATGCCCTTGGGTACCGGACCAGTGTCCTCAGGGGGGTCGCCAGGACGGTCATAGCGGCCATGGGAGATGAAAGGGGGAAATTCGTGCTTCAACAATTAGAGAGTATGAGTGGAGTCGAACGGGTTGTGCCTGTTCTGGAACCGTATAAACTCGCCAGTCGCAACGGTCAGACAGGATACTCCGCGGTTCGCGTCAACGGGGCCGTGGTAGGAGGGGGAGGCGTCACGGTGATTGCGGGTCCGTGTTCCGTCGAAAGCCGGGATCAGATGATGGAGTCAGCACGGATGGTCAAGGAATGCGGGGGGCGCATTTTGAGGGGGGGTGCGTTCAAGCCCAGGACTTCGCCTTACAGCTTCCAGGGACTCGAAGAAGAGGGATTGAAGTATTTGGCCGAGGCGGGTAAGACATATGGTCTGGCCGTGGTCACCGAAGTCGTGAATCCAAGAGATGCCGAACTGGTCAATGAGTATGCGGACATCCTCCAGATCGGTGCGCGGAACACACAGAACTTTGCTCTGCTGAAGGAAGTGGGACATTTGAGAAAACCCATATTGTTGAAGCGGGGAATGAGTACCACGTTGGAAGAACTTTTGATGTCCGCCGAATACATTCTATCCGAGGGAAACGCCGATGTAATTCTGTGCGAGCGGGGTATCCGCACGTTCGAACGGGCCACCCGTAACACGTTGGACCTGAGCGCCGTGCCGGTGCTGAAGGACAAGACCCATCTGCCGGTCATCGTGGATCCCAGCCACGCCACGGGGCACTGGAAGTGGGTTCCGGCCATGGCCAAGGCCGCGGTGGCGGCGGGAGCGGATGGAATCATGGTGGAGGTGCATCCCAATCCGGAGAAGGCCCTTTGCGATGGGGAACAGTCTTTGAAACGGGAGACCTTTCAGACGCTCATGCAGGATCTGGAAGATCTGTGCCGCGTGCTTGGGAAAGACATGTAGCATGGATGGGATGCGGGAAATTCCAGTGCACGTGCAGCCGCGAGCCGATTCCGCCTATTCGGTGTTTATCGGAAGGGACATCCAGGACTTCTGGACGGCCCACCTGAGGGACGCCCTCTCCCTGCGTTCCGTGTTCATTCTCACGGATCGCCGTGTGGAACAGCTGTGGGGAGAGGCTGTCACGGAGCGTCTTCGCCGGGAGGGATTTCGAGTACGGCGCCTGTCCGTTCCCGCCGGAGAAGAAAGCAAGACCTGGGAGCGCGCTCGAGAAATTCTGGAGTCCATGCTTGCCTCGAGCATGGATCGCAGTGGCGGTGTGGTGGCTCTGGGTGGCGGTGTGGTCGGAGACCTGGCCGGATTTTGTGCGTCGGTCTTCATGAGAGGCGTGGTCTGCGTTCAGGTGCCGACGACGCTGGTCGCTCAAGTGGACAGCAGTATCGGAGGGAAGACGGCCGTAGACTTACCGGCGGCGAAGAACGCCGCCGGTGCTTTCCATCAGCCCGGCGCGGTTTATACGGACACCATCTTTCTCGAAACGCTTCCCGCGGAGGAAGTATTGAATGGGATGGCGGAGGTAATCAAATATGGCGCCATTCGGGACCCCGAGTTATTCGAGCGGCTGGAAGATCACGAACCGATGGCGCCGCCGGCTCAGGATCCGGACTGGTGGATGGACTTGGTGGCGCGGTGTGCGGGGGTCAAGTGTGATATCGTGGGTCGGGATGAGCGCGACACCGGGGAACGGATGATTCTTAATTTCGGGCACACGGCAGGGCACGCACTGGAAATCTGCACGGATTTCCAGCTGTCTCATGGGCGCGCGGTGGCCGTTGGGATGTGTGTGGCCGCACGGTTGAGTCGGGACCTCGGCGTGTTTTCAGTGGCGGAATCGGATCGACTGGAATCTTTGTTGAGGCATTGGGGCCTGCCCACGGTCTTGCCTGCCGGTGTGGATCCGGAAAGAATGCTGGATACGATGCGGATGGACAAAAAGCGCCGGGACGGAAAGAACCGATGGGTGGTGCTCCGGGGTATTGGTGTTGCCGATGTTGCTCCCGATGTGCAGGAGGAGGCGATACGCGCGGTGTTGAAGGAAGTGACGCCATGAAAGAGGCCGGACGGAAGGAGAAAGAAGAGATTTCGGTGCGGGGGACGCTGGACTGCCGGGTCAAGGTGCCGGGTTCCAAGAGCGTCACGGCCCGTGGTTTGATCGCGGCGAGTCTCGCCGAAGAATCGGTCTGTCTGGAGGGCGTGTTGGACAGCGACGACACGCGTCGATTGCGGGATGCGTTAAGAGCTTTGGGTACCGACGTTTCAGAGCAAGGAACCCATTGGATCGTTCGAGGTACGGGAGGGAGGTTTCGGGCGTCCGCACAGCCCTTGTATCTGGGGGGATCGGGAACAGCCATGAGATTTCTCACCGCCTACGCGGGGTTGGCGCAGGGAAACACGATTCTCGATGGAGAAGAACGTCTTCGGGAACGGCCGGTGCAGGATCTGCTGGACGCGCTGAGTCAGTTGGGCGTTACGGCGACGTCCTTGGCGGAGAACGGATGCCCTCCCGTTCGAATTCAGGGAGGGGGGATTCGAGGTGGAAAGGCGGTGGTCCGAGGCAACCTGAGCAGTCAATTCGTGTCCGCTGTATTGTTGGCCGCGCCGTATGCGCGAAACGTGGTGACGGTGCGGATAGAGCCGCCCTTGATTTCCCGACCCTACGTGGATATGACCCTTCGAGTGATGGAGGCGTTTGGAGTGTTTGTGGAAGAAAAGGAGGACCTGTGTTTTCGGGTTCCATTGGGAACGTATAGGCGGGAACGATATGCGGTGGAACCGGATGCCTCCAGTGCTTCCTACGCCTTCGCCGCCGCTGCTGTAGCGGGTGGAAGGGTCTTGGTGGAGGGGATCGTGGATCGCTCCATCCAGGGAGACGCGGGTTTCGTAACGATTTTGGAGGCCATGGGGTGCCGGGTGTCCAGGACCGATGGGGGCTGTGAAGTCTGCGGTCCGGCTTCGCGGGGCGTGGATGTGGACATGAACCGAATGCCGGATCTGGTGCCCACCCTGGCGGTTGTCGCGGCCGCGGTTCCGGCGGTTTCCCACATTCGGAATGTAGGACACCTGAGAATCAAGGAGTCGGATCGGTTGAGCGTGGTCGCCGGGGAATTAAAGAAGCTGGGAATCCGCGTGGAAGAAGGAAGGGATGAGTTAACCGTGCATGGGGGCACCCTGCACGAAGGTGTGGTCGATCCTCACAACGATCATCGTATTGCCATGGCGTTTGCCGTGGCGGGCTTGAAGGTGCCGGGAATTGTGATCGAAGACCCGGCATGTGTCGGAAAATCCTTCCCGGGGTTCTGGGACATGCTGGAGGTCCTGAAGTAGGAGATCGGGGCGGGCGATATGGCGTTGGGAAACTGCTTGGGTAGATATTTCAGGGTAATGACGTTTGGGGAAAGCCACGGCAGGGCCGTAGGCGTGGTGGTGGACGGGGTTCGTCCCGGGATGGCCCTGGACGAGGAGGATATTCAGAGGGATTTGGATCGCCGCAGACCGGGCCGCAGCGCCATGAGCAGCGCCCGTCGGGAGGAGGACCGGGTGGAAATCCTTTCGGGGGTGTTGGATGGAAAGACGCTGGGAACGCCCATCTGCATGGTGGTTTGGAACCGAGACCAACGTTCGGGCGACTACGAATCGCTGCGAGACCTGTTTCGGCCGGGCCATGCGGATTTCACGTATGCCAAAAAGTACGGGATCCGGGATCACAGAGGGGGAGGGCGTGCTTCCGCTCGCGAGACGGTGGGCCGAGTGGCGGCAGGAGCCATTGCGAAGAAGGAGCTGGAGATCCTGGGTATTCGTATCCGGTGTGGCACCGTTGCCGTTGGGGGCATCCGGACGGATTTGAGGGACTGGGAGCAGGTCGAGTTGAATCCTGTACGGTGCCCGGATGTGGAGGCGGCGGTGTATATGGAGGATAGGATCCTGCGTGCCCGTGCCGAGGGTGATTCCGTAGGGGGCATAGTGGAGGTGGAGGCCGAGGGAGTTCCTCCCGGATGGGGTGACCCGGTGTTCGACAAGTTGGATGCGTTGCTTGCCCATGCGCTCATGTCCATCGGGGCCGTCAAAGGCGTTGAAATAGGGGAAGGCTTCCGCGCCGCCGCACTGCTGGGGAGTGAGATGAACGATCCCTTGGATCCGGATGGATGGGTTTCCAATCGCGCCGGAGGCATATTAGGCGGCATCTCCAACGGTTCGCCCATTGTAGCCCGGGTGGCGGTGAAGCCGACCCCTTCCATCGGGAAAGAACAAACCACCGTGGACACGCAAGGGGTTCGTTCTCGGATTCGAGTCCAAGGTCGTCACGATCCGTGTATCTGTCCGAGAATCGTACCCGTGGTGGAAGCCATGACAGCGCTGGTGCTTTACGATGCGTGGCTCTCACAGGAACGGGTGAAGGAAGACAGTCCTGCGTTGGGGATACTCCGGCGGGAAGTGGATGGAATCGACAGGGAGATTTTGGAGCTGTTGGCGTCCCGGGAGAAGCTGTCGCGCACCATCGGGGAGATCAAGAAAGATCAGGGACTCGCCGTGCTGGACAACGGCCGTGAGGCGAGCATGGCGGAACGAAGGAAGGCGCTGGCCCAGGAGCTTGGGTTGGGCGTGGAACATGTGGAGAAGTTGTTCCGCTGTATTATGGAACGAAGCCGGGCGGTTCAGGCCTCATGAAAGAAGCGGCGGTTTTTGGACTGGGTCGGTTTGGGCGCCTCATGTGCTCGCTTCTCAAGACGCATTTCGATCTGTGCGCCTATGATCCGGCTCCCGTAGAGGGTGCTGCACGGGAACTGGGGATACCGTTGGTAAACTTGGCGGAGGCGGCCCGGAAGCCGTTGCTCCTGCTGTCCGCCCCCATCTCTTCCATGGAGCCGTTGCTGCATGCTATTGCGGTCCATGTGCGCCCCGGGACCCTGGTGTGTGACACGTGTTCCGTTAAGGTGCGCCCCGTGGCTCTGATGGAGGAGTTCTTGCCGGACCACGTGGAAATTCTGGGAACCCATCCGTGTTTCGGGCCGGACAGTGTTCAGGTCGGACTGCGGGGAAACAACATCGTGCTGTGCCCGGTGCGCGTGAAGGCCTTTGATCGCATCGAGACGTTCTTAAGGGAGATGGGTCTGACGGTAATTGTGAGTACTCCCGATGAGCACGACCGCATCATGGCGAGGACGCTGGCCATTTCCCAGTTCTTGGGCAGGGGCGTTCTGCGTATGGGGTTGAGGCAGGAGAAGATGTCCACCACGGGGTTTTCACGGTTGCTGGAGATTCTGGAGTACGTGCGACACGACTCGGAGGAGCTGTTTCGGGATCTTCAGACAATGAATCCATACGCTGGGGAGATGCGCCGGGAGCTTATACGGGTCTTGGCTGAAGTGGATGAGGAATTACGGGGGGTGTCCTGGAGTGACTCGTGAATTGATTCGAGTAGGATTTCAGGGGGAGCGGGGCGCGTACAGTGAAGACGCCGCGATGCGGTATTTTGGAGCGACGATCGAACCGGCGCCCTTCGGAAGCCTGGAGAAGGTGTTTCTGGCTGTGGAGGCGGGAGAGGTTTCGTATGGGTTGGTGCCCGTTGAGAATTCTTATGCGGGAACCATTACGCAGACGGAGGATCTTCTGGAGCGTTTCGATCTCTATATTGTCGGGGAATACCTGCTTGCCGTTCGCCATGCCCTCTTGGGGAATACGGGATGCCGGTTGGAGGAACTCCGGCGGGTGTATTCCCATCCCCAGGCGTTGGAACAGTGCGAAGCGTTTCTACGTGAGCACGGACTCCAGGGCATGCCTTCACTGGACACGGCCGGGGCCGCTCGGGAGGTGAAGGAGCGGGGTCGATTGGATGAAGCGGCCATTGCGCATGCGTCTTGCGGGGCGGTGTACGGTTTGCGTGTAATGAAACGTTCCATCCAGACGTCAAGAACAAACCGGACGCGGTTTTTGGTCCTGTCCCGGGAGCCCGTAGAGGCGTCCGGGGATGTGAAGACCTCGTTGGTCTTCGAAACGCGGCACATTCCTGCGGCGCTGTATAAGGCGTTGGGCGGGTTTGCCACGAATGGGATCAACCTCGTGCGTATAGAATCTCGTCCTTCCAAGAAGAAGCCCATGCATTATGCTTTCCACGTGGATTTTGTGGGAAGTCCGTCGGAGAAATCCGTTCGAAACGCGCTCGGCGAATTGAGATTCTTTTCCCGCAGAGTGCGAATTCTGGGAACGTATCCGCGGGCTTCCGATCGCTGAGTTCTTCTCGAGAGTGCGTATCAGGCCGTTGAAAAACGCGATCTCCGTCCTTGGGCTTCATCCTTCGTTATTGGGGCGTATATAGGTACGTCTCATTCTTCAGGATTCGCCCTCCTTGCATCTCATCGTCTTGCACCGGCCTGCCCGTAGTACGGTGTATCAACGGGCTGTGATCCCGGTTAATCGGAAGCGTCGCGTGGGGCCGCGGTGGTGTGCGTGGGCCCGACGGCGGAGCCTTGCCGTCAGGGGTGGGGGCGGTCAAGCGTCCAATGGATGGTCGGACGTCGAGGCGTGCGCTGCGACGGATCTTTCTTGGGTATGCGGGGAGTTTTGTTTTCATGGGAAGAAAGTCAAGGTATACTAGAAAATATAGTGCTGGAAAGGAACGTCTGTGAAAGATAACGCAAGGCGCAGGACGGGTTTTACGGAACGGCTGCGGCGTATTTCGGCGGAAGAGGGGCCGAAAATGTCATTGGAGCGGCCTGAAGAGGGTGAAGATATGAGTGACAAAGCCAACGATATGAAGAAGATATCCATGTCGAGCAGCAAGAAGGAGATGCTGGATGCCTACAATGAAATGGTGGAACGTTTGCAGGGCGCGGGTGTTTCCGAAGCTGTACAGCGAGGCAAGGTGATCGCGGTGAAAAGGCAGGGCTCTGAGGAATCTTCGGCTTCATTTACGTATGAAGCGATTATCAATGATATTGCTGTGTTGAAGATTGATGTAGGGAAGATGCTGACGGTGCTCCTGGAGAAACTGGAGGAAAAAGTATGTCTTCTGGGTCAGATCGAAAAGAGCATTGAAATCAAGCAGAGAGAACTGAAGGAACTGTTCGATATCAAGAACACGGGGGTGGTGCTGGCGCAATTGAAGGAGGAGCACGAGAGACGGATCAAAGCCTTCGAGGAAGACGTTGCTTTCCGTAAAGAGGAATTATGGAAGGAAATCAAGGAAAAGCGCGTGGAATGGGAGCGGGAGGCGAAGCGGCATGAGACCGCGATCCGGGAGCGGGACGAAGAGGAGCAACGCCGTCGGGAGCGGGAGAGAGAAGCGTCGGACTATGCGTTTCAGAGAGAACAGCAACTTTTGCGGGATCAGTTGGAGGATGAAAAGGAACGGGTTCGGAAGGAATTAGAGTCCATGCGCAGAAAGGCCGAGGTCGATCTGCTTCGAAGGGAGCAGATGGTTTCGGAACAGGAGAAGGAACTGGAGGCGTTGCGGGAAAAGGTGCGATTCTTTCCAGGGGAGGTGGAGCGGCAAACGGCGGAGGCTGTGGGGAAGCGGGAGGCGGAGCTGAGGAACATGGAAGAGATGCGCGTTGAATTCATGAGCAGGGAGTTTGACGTGGAGCGGAAGGCGTTGCGGGTCCGGTGCGAGGAGTTGGAGAAACGCGTTCAGGAACAGGAGGAGCGCATCGAGCGGCTGATGGAACAACAGGAAAGCGCTTGCCGCAAAGTGGAGGACATCGCACTGAGGGCCATTGAGAAGGGCGGGCTGATTCGGAGTGTGGAGGGTCCTGAAATGGCCGTGTACGACTCGGCGCGGGGACGAGGCGAGGATGGATGAGAACGGGAGGGAGAAGGGTTTCGTGTGATGGAGGGGGGTGCATCGTTGGAAGAAGAGTCGACCGGAATTGGGTGGGTGAAGAGGATGGAAGGAGAACGGGGCGTTGTGTGGCTCCGGATGGGGCCTGAGGCGGCGGGCGGGGTTGAAAGGAGATCGTTGAAAGGCGGGCGAACCTGGGATATGAAGATGCAGTGGATTTGAGGTGCAGCGCAGTCGGCAGGTAAGGGAGGCGAAGGGATGAAGGTGCATGTTTGGGGGACCAGGGGGTCTATCGCGGTGCCGGGGGCCCGGACGCTTCGATACGGGGGGAATACGACGTGCGTGGAGGTGGATGGCAGCGACGGCGTAAAAATCGTCATTGACGCCGGGACGGGGATTCGGGAATTGGGCGACGCCGTGGTTCGTCGTAGAGGTTCCGTGCATATGCACCTGCTGATCACGCATATTCACTGGGACCATATTTTGGGGTTCCCGTTCTTTGCTCCGATATACCGGCCGGACACCCAGATCGTGGTGGATGGAAACATCCGGGCGTATAAAGGTCTTAAGACGTTGTTCGAGAACCGCATGGGGGACGGATTCTTCCCCGTTGCGTTCGACCAGTTGAAGGCGGATATCCGGTTCCTGGATGCACTGGAGAAAGGAAGCCGCCGCATCGGGTGCATGCGCGTGGATCGTACGCGGCTCCAACACCCGGGCGGGGGATTTGGTTTTCGCCTTTGGGATGAGGGGAGGAACAAAACCTTGGTGTTCCTCACGGACAATGAACTGCGCGAAGACGCGTGGGATGGGTGCAGACCCGGGGACTATGTGGAATTCAGCCGGAATGCGGACGTGTTGATACATGATTGCCAGTACCTGGAGGAGGAGATCGAACAACGCCGGGACTGGGGGCATTCGGACCATGGCAGTGTTCTGGATCTGGCGCGGCGGGCGGAGGTCAGGCGGTTGGTGCTGTATCACCATGACCCGTCCCGAACGGACGAGGAGGTGGACCGCTTGGTGGAGCGATGTCGCTCCTGGGTGGACCGGACGGGTGCGGGTTTCCAAGTGGAGGGCGCCCGGGAAGGAGCCCTGGAGATTTGACTACTGGGTGCGGAGCGCGTGGAAGCGTTCCGGGAGTTTTGCTTGAAAGTTGGAAGATGCGTGGTAGAATGTTTCACGTGGAACAGTGACGGACAAACCGTGTTTCACGAGAATTTCCGGGGTGCGGGCGGGCAGGGAGCCGCCGCTGTGATATACCCCAGCCATCACGCCACGGCGCCCCTGCCAGGGTTTGATCCGTGGGGATCGCAGGTGACCGTGCATGGGTCGGATTATCTGTATCGCCAATCAAAAAGGGGGGGTGGGAAAGACCACAACCTCGGTGAACCTCTCCGCATCCCTGGCCGCCGCCGAAAAACGCGTCCTCCTGGTGGACTGCGATCCCCAGGCCAATGCCACCAGCGGTTTGGGCTTTTCCAGAGATCGGATCGAACGACACCTGTACCACCTTTTCCTCAATGACGCGCAAGCCGCCGAGCTGGCGCGGAAATCACGACTCCCTTTTCTGGACATCCTTCCTTCCCATGCGGACCTTATCGGCGTCGAAGTGGAATTCATGTCCAGCCCCGGCCGGGAACTCCTGCTGAAAAACAAACTGGCCGCCGTCCAGGATGCCTACGAGTACATTCTCCTGGATTGTCCCCCCTCGTTAGGCCTCTTGACGGTGAATGCTCTCACGGCGGCCCACAGTGTCCTCATTCCCATCCAGTGCGAATACTATGCCCTCGAGGGGTTGAGCAGCCTGTTGCGTACGATCAAGACCGTGAAAAAGCGCTTCAATTCCCTTCTCGTCATCGAGGGCATCCTGATGACCATGTTCGATCCGAGAACCAACCTCTCCCACCAGATCGTCAAGGAAGTGTCCGCGCACTTTCCCGACAACCGGTTTAAAACCATCATTCCCCGAAATATCCGTCTGAGTGAAAGCCCCAGCCACGGACTCCCCGTCTTGCTCTACGACATCCATTCCAAGGGAGCCCAAAGCTATCTCCAACTGGCTCAGGAGATCATGCAAAACGGAAGGAAACATGGCCGGCAAGAAAGGACTCGGTAGAGGACTCGACGCGTTGCTTTCCGAATGGAACGCCCAGGCCGAGAGTCCTCAGGATGAAATCACCCTCGTGGCGGTGGAGCAGATCCGCCCCAACCCTTTTCAGCCTAGGCGCACCCTGGACGAACAATCTCTTGCGGAACTCCAATCCTCCATCGAAGAAAAGGGGATTCTCCAACCCATCCTGGTACGGAGAAGAGACGACCATTATGAACTCATCGCCGGGGAACGACGATGGAGAGCGGCCATGCGCTCCGGATTGGCCCGTGTTCCCGCCCTGGTTCGAGAAGCCGGCGACACGGAACTTCTGGAAATCGCCCTTATCGAAAACATCCAACGGCGAAATCTCAATGCCTTGGAGGAAGCCCAAGCCTACCAAAAACTCATCGAGGAGCATGGCCTTACCCAACAGGAAGTGTCCCTTCGGGTAGGCAAGAGCCGGGTGACCATCGCCAATATGGTGCGCCTGAACCAATTGCCCGATACCGTGAAGCATGCCTTGCTGGAAGACCGAATTACCATGGGGCATGCCCGCGCCCTGCTGTCCCTCGGAGACCCCCAAGCCATCGAGCACCTGTGCCGGCGTATTCTTGAGGAAGGCCTCTCCGTTCGAGATACCGAGAAAGCCGCCACGACTCCGCAACGGGCCCGCAAATCCAAATCCCCACCCTCCCTGGAGGATCAGGCCTATATCGAGGATCTGAACCGTCGATTATCCAGCCTCCTGGGCGCGCGGGTCCGGGTGGCGCACCAAGGCGCGTCCGGGTTCATTCGCATCGACTACAAGAACCTGGAAGAACTGGATCGCATCCTCGATCGGTTCAAGCCCGTTTAATCGTGGCCGTGCATCTGATCATAGACGGATACAATCTGATCCACGCGTCCCCCCTTCTCCCGTCGTGCGCCATGGAAAGCCTGGAGACCGCACGCGAGGAACTCATTCGAATGCTGATGCGCTATAAACGGCGCAAAAAACACGAAATCACCCTGGTCTTCGACGGTTCCGGGAAAGGACCCGGTTCCGAGAAGGGTTCCGTTCATGGCGGGGTCCGGGTGGTGTTTTCGGCGGGAAACCGGCAAGCAGACGATCTCATCCGGGAACTGGCGGCGCGGCACCGAGAAAAAGCGGTGGTCGTATCTTCGGATCGCGCCGTGGCGGATGCCGCCATGGGCTATGGAGCGGTGTCCCTCCCGGTGGAGCGGTTCCTTGTCTATCTCGAAGTAGACGGGGACCGTTTCAAGAAGGCGGATTCAGCGGATGAAGAGGCTTCGGACCGCCCGGGCAAAGGAACCCGCAAGAAAGGTCCTTCCGCGAGACCTTCCCGAAAAGAGCGGAGGCAGCGCAGCCGCATCGAGAAATTATGATTGTCGGCGCGGGGAAGCGGAAACGCTTCGTAACGTCCTCCAATGTCGGCTTCAGGATGGGTGGGAAAGCCACCGACGCGCTCCGCGTTTCTATGCCGGACTTCCTTCAGCGAGTCTTATTCTCCCTCCGCTTCCGGGATGCCGTCCGCCTTCGAAGCAATACGTACAAGGCCCCGGATCCCCCATCAAAACAACGCGCGGATGCGTATGCAAGGACGTGATGTCTGTTCCCGGACTTCCTAAGCCAGCCGGGAATCCGCCGCTTCAAAATGGGTTCCTGATTCCGGGAATTCAGGCCCCTACCGTGAATCAAGAGAACGCAACGCAGCCCTTTCCGAACACATTCGGATAGAAACCAAAATACTTCCTCCTCCGCCTCTTCGGTGCTCAAGCCATGGAGATCCGTGTGTGCCTGAACCGGAATCCGCCCCTCCCTCAGCTCATGAAAACGAGCCGGGGACAGGTCGGAAGCGGACCAGGAAAGATATTCCTCGGATTCAGATTCGTCCATGGGGGCTGCGCCGGAAATCAAATGGCTCAACTGCGTCATCACCTCGATGGTTTCCGGTACCGGACAAGAACGCCTCGTATGCCGAACCTGCCCTGAGGGCCCAACCGCCCTGCGACATGGGTCCAACGGTTTTACTCCGGACATGGCCGCCACAAACAAACTTCCCTCCGAAGCCTTGTCGTGGGGATAACCGGCTTCCACCTCCGAAGAATCGGCCACCTGAACCACCCGTTGACGCAGGGCCTTCCGAATGTCCGAAAAAGGCGTATGGACAAGTCGCTTGCCACCCCTCAGGGAATCGCTCTTTTTCACGATGGGACTCCCTTTCTGATGGATTTTGATCCGAATTTGGTATAGCGTTAACCAAAAGAAAATCGAATGCACAGCACCAATCTGAGTTCCTTATACCCCAACCGGCCCGCTTTTTCAAAGCCTCCCCGTTTTTCAGCGGCGAACCGTTTCACCGTCTGTTCCAATCGCCGTGCAGATCACGGTGAATGGAAAGGCCTTTCCCGAGAGGACCGCGCACGATGGGGATGAAGCCGGTGACGAGCCCCATGGGAATTAGATGGGTGTCGGGTTGGAAAGGAGGCAACTGTGAAGCATACCGTCACATGCATCCCCGGAGACGGCATCGGACCTGAAATCACCGCCGTGATGAAAGCCTGTGTGGAGGCCACGGGCGTGCGGATTGAGTGGGAAGAAATCAACGTGGCGTGGGGCGATGCTCAAGGGAATGTGGCCGGCATCCCCAGGAACCTCATCGACAGTATCCAGAAAAACCGAGTCGCCATCAAGGGACCCATCACCACGCCCGTGGGGAAGGGATACCGCAGCCTCAACGTCACCCTGAGGCAGATGTTCGACCTCTATGCGTGCTTGCGTCCCTGCAAGCTCTACCCCGGGGCCCGGACGCGATACGATCGAGTGGATCTGGTCGTGGTCCGGGAGAATATGGAGGATCTGTACAAGGGGATCGAGTACCGATCCGACGACCCAGTGGGGATCGAACTTCGCGAGATTCTGGATCGAAGAGACGGGGTACGCCTGACCGCCGATACGGCCGTGGGAATCAAGGCGATCAGCCGCGCAGGAAGTGAACGAATCGCGCGGTTTGCTTTTGAGTATGCACGCGCCCACCATCGTAAAAAGGTCACTGTAGTCCACAAGGCGAACATCATGAAATTCACGGACGGACTGTTTGCCGAATCCGCCCGGTCCGTCGCCGCGGACTATCCCGACATACCCTGTGAAGAGATTCTCGTAGATAATTTGTGTATGCAACTGGTGGCCAGGCCGGAAGAATTCGACGTGCTTCTTCTTCCCAATCTCTACGGGGATATCGTATCCGACCTCTGTGCGGGCCTGGTGGGCGGTTTAGGTCTCGCGCCCGGAGCAAACTTCGGGACGAATATCGCCATATTCGAAGCCACACACGGAAGCGCTCCGAAATATGCGGGCAGTGACCGCGTAAATCCAGGAAGCCTGATCCTGAGCGGAGTTCTCATGCTGGAGCATCTCGGAGAACAACCTGCGGCCCGGGCGTTGGAAAGCGCCCTGGCCCGCGTCGTCCGGGACGGAAAGTACGTAACCTACGATTTCAAACAGGATCGAAGTGATCCGTCCGCGGTGGGAACTCGAGGGATGGGGGAAGCCGTCATCCGGGAACTCCGTCGCGCTTGAACCGGAATGGGATCGATGACTCCCGCATATCGGAGGAAAACGGGCGCGGATCACGAGAAGAGCGGATGCGAGTCCATTCAAGACGACTCCACGTTGCGGTCCGGAACCGAACACAAGCGGGAACCGCCCATGCATGTACGGTGGGGGCTCGGCGGCAAACACCGTGCACGGTTCGGTGTTCACATAGCAGCCCATTGATATACCGTATTGCGGGAGGGCCGGTGCGGAACGATGAGACGCAGCCGGGCGAATCCTGAGGAATGAGGCGTACATACAGTACGCAGCAATGGCGAAGGATGAAGCCCGACGAAGCGGATCGCGTTGTTCAACGGTCTGATCAGACTTGCCGAACCTCGGGGATGAATCTTCGGTTGTGAAAACACCGCCGCCGGAAAAGAGAATCCGCCGTATGGTGGGCGCGGCCATCCATCGCTACGGAATGATCCGGCACGGGGATCGGATGCTGGTGGCCGTATCCGGCGGAAAAGACAGCATGACGGCCCTGTGGATCCTGCAGGAACGGCTGCACCGTATCCCCATCCGATACCAACTGGTCCCCGTGTATCTGGAAATGGGGTATGCACCGGCGACCACGGAGCAGATGGAAGCGTACTTTCGTGCGGCCGGGTACGCCGAGTACCGCGTGGAGTCGTTGGATTACGCAGTCCAGGCCCACTCGGAAATAAATCGGGAGAATCCCTGTTTTCTCTGTTCCCGGCTGAGGCGAAAGCGTCTTTTTGCCATGGCGGTGTCGATGAACTGTAATAAACTGGTCCTGGGACACAACCAGGACGACATGATCGAGACGCTCTTTCTGAACATCTTCTACGGCAGCACCATCAGCACTCTACAGCCTGTTCAACCGCTTTTCGGCGGGAAAATCACCATTGTGCGACCCCTGACGCTGCTTCCAGAGGAGGCGGTCCGTAGATTCGCGGAGCATGCCGCGTTGCCTCTGCTGAAAAACTCCTGCCCGTCGGCCCGAAACTCCAAGAGAACCGAAATCCGCAAGATGCTGGCGGCATTGTACAAAAGCAACCGGAAAATCCGGGGGAATATCTTCCACGCCATTCACAACGTGAATCCGGACTATCTCCCGGGGAACCCGGGATCCGATCCCGTTCATTCCAAATGAACGGGCCGCGCCTTCAGGAGCGGCTCCACCGGTCTTTGCCGCTGTTTGCATCTCCGGAAATGTTTGGAAAGAAACAAGGAAAGAGATTCGCCCAACCTCACGGCGACGGAACTTCCCGGGAGCCGGAAAGAACCCCGGGGGTCCGTCCTCATCGGCGGAAAAGAGTTCCGCCTCAAGGGAACCATTAACGTCCGGACTCGACTTCGTGCCCGATGGGAGGCAAGGGCAGGGGGGCGCCGGGTGGGGGTACCTCCTCCACGGCTTTCTGACCGGATGGGGCGGTACCGCCCTTCCCCTTTTCTTGGGATTTTCCTTTCCGTTCCGTTGTCGAAGCGGCTGGAGGCTTGCCGGATTTCTCGCCTCCCTGAACGGAAAGCGGAGGTATGAGGAGGAGGCACAAACCCGTACACAACACCGTAAGCAGGACTCCTACACGCATGGCGGCTCCTTTGACGATTTCATCACCGATTCAGATTCTGAAGCCAGCGAAGGACTTGCCAGTCTCCAAGACTCATGGGCCTGGGGTTTCCGCTCATCACCTCGAAGCTCGATGCCGCGATGGGCGAGCCCGCATCATCCCCCGTGACACTTCCCTGGACCATTACGGCCGTATGACCGTGCTCGTCCTCGATGGTGCGGGGGTTGGAGAGCACGATCCATGCCAGATCGTAGATCTCGAACTGTGGCGTAGTGCTCGGGTTCGGATCGTCGGGGTCGGCCTTGGGAGGCAGCATGAGATCGGAAAGCGTGAACTGAAAGGCGCCGTCCCCCCCCGAATACTGGGATTCCTCCACGGAAGGGCATACGGCGATGCGGTACATTCTGCTGGAGCCGCCCTGAGAGCACACGTCCGCCGAAGGCGTCAGAGAAACGAACCAGGATTCATTCCAGACGACCTCGGGCGTGGAAATGGAACGCTCCCCTCCGCTCAGATCGATGCGCCACCATCCCTGGCCTTCTCCGTTCATGTCCCGGATGGCAAACAAGTAGTTGCCTTCCGTATTCAATACGTCGGCGGGCTCCAGATATCGCCCCGTACCACCCAGAACCACGGGTACGTTCTGGCACACACTGACATTGAGCTGGGAGGAAATAGGGGCCCCAAAGTTCCAAAGCTTTTGGGCGGTGAAGGTTTCAGCAGCGGTGGCGGGAGCCTTGAATCTCCACAAATTGCCACCCAAGTCCCCTGCATAGATGATCCGAAGAGCGTTCTTTCGACCGTAAATCACGGGCGTGGTCAACCCTCCGTGAGCCTCTCCCGTTGCAATATTGGCGATGATGTTTCCCGTATCCAGATTCACGATGAGCAGCCGATCGCTCAGGCCGGACCCCGATTGGCAACCATACCCGTTTCCAATCACCATCACGGGAATCTTGATGGGGTCGCCTTCTCCGCCCGAGCCGGGAATTTCATAATAGTACAGCTGAGGCTCCGAAAAGGAGTATCCCAGGCCGGAAACGGTGGATGCGTCCAGTTTCCATTTGAATAGGGGAGAGAGGGGATTGGTCACATCCAAACAGAAAAATCCTTCGCCCCCACCCCGCAATCCGCCCACCAGGTACGCTCGTTGGCCGGAACCCTCATCGCCGAGCCTCTTTACGTTGGCGGAAAGATCCACATAGTAGCGGTGGTTATCCGAATAGGAGGACTTCGCCAAATGGGCCAGCACGGGAAGGTCGCCCGCGGTCTTCTCTTTAAGCAAGGAAGGAATATAGGTCCACTTCTCCTCCATGGTGGACAGTTCGATGGCGTGGAGCATACCCCCGTTGCCGCCGACATAAATCATGCTCTCGTCCACATCCACCGCCGGAGCGGAATGAACCACGTCCGGGAACAGCCCGGCTCTGTACCGAAACCCCTTGCCGCCGATTTCGTTGGAAGGATCCCCCTTGAGGTAGTCCGCCAGCGCGGGGCCGTAGTCCGGGTCGTCTTCGTATCCCGGTAGGTTGTTGAGACCCAGATTGATGGCATCCACCGGAGCCAGAGCCCCGTTATGATCCGTATACACCATGCGGTTTTGCCATGGCGGTAAAAGGGCTGCGGCGCTCACCGGGTTCGAAAGGGAATAAGACGTTACGTTCCCTTCAGCGTCCCACGAAATCTGGATGTTCTGCCGAACCACGTCTCCGGTCCAATCCCCGCTCATGAACTGGGTGGTCACGACGTAAGTGCTTCCCGCCCGATAGGTGGGCGAGGAAAAGGCCAGCCCGGAAATAGAGTACGAGCGGTCCACGATATCCGCAATGGTCTTCTCTAAAGCATCGGAAAGTTCGTCCGCGCTCCTGGCGGTGAAGTACAGTCCGTTTCCGACTTTGGCGGTCTGGGACAACAGCGGGTGATCGATGGCGAATCCAATGGTGTACGTGTTCACCGGCGCGGCTTTGATGGGGGAGCCCGGACCCACCAAAGGCCAATAGGAGTCCGTGGCTCTGCACCGGTGTAACCAGTACGCGATGCCGTCCATCAACGTGCGCCCCATTTCGTTGTTGTTCGTAATGGCCGGATTCTGCCAGGGAAATCCGCTGGATGCATAGCCGATCTCCGTTTTGTACGTCAGACAGAACGGATCCGCATCGCAGGCGGAGTCGATGGTGCTCTTCAAGCCCGAGGGATAATTTGTGTCCAGATAGGGATCGCCGTCCGTCACGATGACGATGAAGTTCTTCTGGCAGTAAAAATTGATGGGGCTGGAGTAGCTGGTGGAATTGTAGTATCCGGAACGGCCGGCGAAGGACCGGTAGGCTTCGTAAAGGCTTTCCCCTAAAGGCGTGTTAGTGGTGCTGTCCATGGCGTCTACGGCCGTGAGCAACGAAGAAAGGGAGGATCCCACGGGAGCCACCAGGGTTCCTCCCTCGTTGAGGTTGAATTGCATGAGCCCGAAGCGAAGTTTTCCATAGTTGTCGCTCAGAATACGCTTGCTGACGTCTCGGGCCGTAGCCATGCGATGCGTATCGGGTACCCGGTCCGTGATGTCCATGGACCATACGGTATAATAAGGGCTGTAGTTGGGTTCGGCGGATACCGGGTCCGGTTGGTGCGGGTAGTCGCCGGAAAAGGCGTATTTATAGAACAGGTACCCTAGATACCGTTCGTCGAAACGCACCGCGTTGGAGCCCGAATAGGCCAGTCCGTCCGGCAGGGGGAGGCGAAGCCGCCGGGACTGGCTCTCGCCGGGAATCCGCGCGTAAATGTATCCGGTGGCCGTGCTTACGATGCGTCCGCCCACTCCGTTCATGTTGTCTCCCTGAAGGGAAGGTCGGGCCACCGTTTGCCAGGTCCCGTAACTGAAGTTGTAATACTGATACTGGGGGTGGGGGATGAATTCCCCGGGCTGATTCGGGTCCGGCGTACCCCGGGGATCGTAACCCTCCACCCAGTTGATGTTGTTCATGGATCCCGAAATGTCGACGATGATCAACACATTGGGGAACCCATCCGGATCGTTGATGATGGAAGACGCCACAATGGGGATCTGATTGACCTCGGGATCGAAGGGGCAGGCGGCGAAGAGCAGGGGGCTTCCCAGCATGTTAAGCACCAGGATCCCCAGGAACGGCCACAGGACCCGGATGGCTTTCCGGCCTTGTCGGTCGATTTTCATGACGTCGATTCCTCGATGGAGTAATGACGGACCTCCGTGGTCCGTGCTTCAGGGTAGCTTCTTGATGCTCAGAGCCAAGGCCTCCAGATTCACCCGTATGGAGGTGGAGGACGCATCTCCGGTTCCCACGGACCGAATGAACACCTTGGTGGCTCCCCAGCTCTCGTCGAACGGGCTCAAACCGGTTCGTCCCCGGCTCATCTGAGCCCCTTCAGGGAGCACCTCGATGACGGCCAGGTTTTCGTTCCCGTTCACATAGGCTCGGTAGGACCCGTCGGATTCGGGCAGCTGGCTCCAGGATCCCCAAGCATCCCACGCCAAACCGCTGCGAGCGGTGGTTACGTCGCCCGTCATGGCCGTCAGCTCGCTATGCCACTTCCCACGGAGGCTCTGCTCGGTCCAGACCAGGCAGCTTTCGGCGGAATACAAGCCGTCCCCGGCGCGGCGGACGGCGCTCACGGCCTTGTGCTCCGTGGTGGACGTCACCGCGGACACGGCGCCGATCAAGGCAAGGGCCGCCGTGATGCCCAACGCCATCAGCAGGGCGCTCCCCCGTTCGTTCCCCAACCGTTTCCGAATGTTGCCTATCCGCATGACAGGCCGGCTCCTCTTTCTAATGTCCATCAGAAATTACGTAATTCGGCAATGCCCGAGACCTTGACTTCTTCCGAATTCTGCGTCAGCGTTTCCACTTCGATCCGGACCACGGAAGGTCGCCCCGCGGGATCGAAAGGAACGTAGCCTCCCCCTGAATACATGAACAGGCGGAGGTTGGAGATATCCCGGAGCACCTCCCTGGGAGCGTTGTCGTAGAGCAGGTCCTGAAACCGCAGGATGCCCTGAGTCGAGTCCAGGGTGTACTCCACGGTGCGATTGATTTCCATGACCATCCGGGCGCCGGCCACCACGTCGTTGGCGGACACCGTACCTACGGGGAAATTGGCGTTGAAACAAGAACCGTCGTCGGCCACGTTGTAGGTGGGAAAGGACCCTCCTGTGATTCGCCGGATGACTCCCATATTGCCGTTGTCCGTTTCCCCCACCACGAGAACGAACGTGCCGCTGCGCCATTCCGGAAAAGGCCGGTCTTCGGTGGGCACGTTGGGATCCAGATTCAGGGTATGGGTGGAAGCGCCGCCGGCGGTGTGAAAGACCGGATTCATTTCATACGCCGCGCCGGACAACCGGTTGATCCTCAACGTTTGGTTCACCAAGGTCCCGTCCGCATTGGTGCTGGTCTGGTTGAGAGGATACGGAGACCGAATGATTTCTTCCGGAGCGTACGGGAGGGTCCTGCGGATCGCGGTGGGACTCTTCTGGCCAGAACCGGCGCCGCCCACGGAGAAAAAGGGATATCCGTCGGCCAAGTCCCGGCACGCGGCATCGAACATGCCCGCGCAGCCATCGCCGGACGGATCGCCGAGGCAGGGATCACCTTGGCCGGGGAGACCGTCGTCGCAGTAAACCGGTCCCAAGGGGTTGTTTTCAAAAAACACGTTGCTCCCGGCGGCGCGAATATCCCGTTGAATCATCAGCAAGGCCAGCCGCGCGTTCTGACGGGACCGCACCTGTTCATTCCCGAAGGAATGCGTCCTGACGTGGGTCGCGAACACCATGGCCACGCTTCCCATGATCACGCCGGTGATGGCCATGGTGACCAGGAGTTCCGTCAATGAAAACCCCCGCCGATTCCGGATCCATCCATAAAACGTCCGACCGTTCATGCGTTACAACCTTATGGAGGTGGATACGTTGCGCTCCGCGGATCCCACCTTCCAGTAAATGGTTACGACCCATCGCCCGGCGGAAGGAATCACTTCCAGCTCGGCGTCCTTGAGACGTTCGGCGAGTTCGTCCCTTAACAGGGCCTCCCGCAGCGCGTCACACACTTCCTGGGTCCATCCGGCGCCCGTACAGCTGTAAATACTCATTCGGGGTATCTGAGCCACTTGGGTGGGATTGTTCAGGATAATTTCCATCACCTGAGTGGAGAGGGTGTCGGCGGCGAACATCTGTTGGGCCTGGAAGGTTTGCTTCACGTAAAAGGCCTGCATGGCGGCAACGGAAAGCAGGCCCATGGAAATCAGCAGGAGGGCCACCATCGCTTCCACGAGGGTGAATCCCTTCTCGTTGCACCGCAGGCGCCCGGCATGTTTCATGATCTCACCCCGTTGCGGCTTCACGGGGAACGCCGCGTCATTCAAGATAGACGAACCCGCCCCGATCCACTTGGACCGTGCGGCTTTTCGTCCCGGTTTCAATGGTGACTGTGGTGAAATCCTGTTCGATAACGGCTTGTCCCCGCCCATCGAAACTTATGGCTTCCGGAGTGACGGTAAAACTCCTTCCCGAAAAAGTTCGACCGAGCCACTGGGAAAACTCGGGGGCTTCCGCGGCGGAGCCGGATGCACTGTAGAGAAGGTCGTCCGTACCGATGCGCCGGCCCTGAGAAATGGCTTCGGAACGAGCCCGAACCAGCAGGTTATACACCAACCATTGCCCTCCCCGGACGGCGGCCTGCTCCCGATACTTCTGAAAGGATGTGGCGGCCGTGGCGATAAGCGTCCCGATGACGGCTATGGTGACAACCAGTTCCACCGCGGTCATGCCGCGTTGGCGGTGTGATCGTTCAGACAGTATCCTGCGGGAAGTGCTCATGACGTCCTCGGCCTGCACCGTATATGCCATCAGATCTCAAAATGGCCCTTAGGCATTCTGAGCAAGTTTCATGCCAGGATATGATCCCCTCCCGCACTTTCCATATCGGCATGCGGGGGCGCCTTCTCAAGGGGAAAACGTCGCTGGAGAGAATTCTCCTGCGCCTCTCATTCTTTCCGCGAAAGGCGCTTCGCCGGATTATCGATGGGACGGAAGCAGACAACCCGTACCTCCTTCAGATCAAGAAGGGAACAAAAACCCCCTTGTCACGGCTCACTCCCGTCACCCTCCATGCCCCTTCCTTGGCCCGGATTTCCACGGATACGGCTTGCCGATCTTCAGCGTCGCCGTATGTGGCGCAGAGGTCGGCCATGGTCGGGATCCGGGCCTCGGGTATTCCGCGAGGCGCCAAAACCGTCGGGCCGGGAATTTCCGGTGTCCGGGCCAGGACTCCCGCGGAAAACCGCAGGGACTCGATCATTTCGTTCTCCCCTTGATCCCGGCCTACAACCAGCTTGAGACCATCCGCCATGCGGAAGTGTCTCCCCACTTTCAAGAGTTCGAAATCCTCAATCTGTACGCCCGCTCCTTGAAAATGGAACAGGTCCTCGAGTCGGCGGCTGAATCCCTCATCGGTCAGCAGACAGCCCCCGGCGGGCCCGGGATAATTCGTCAGACCCAGCTCCTGGGCCAGTTTCATTTGAGGTTTGCGGGAACGCCCCTTGAAAGCGGGTAGCAGCGTGCGATCCACCCAGCCGCGCTCCTCGGGGATGGTGGGGGCCAGATGCGGGGCGCTCAACGGGCGAAGCAACAGACCGCCCAGACCCGATTCCCGGGCCACGCACTCCAGAGCCTGCCGATTCTGGGACATGGGGCGTTGCCCCAGCACCTCTCCCGTGAATACGAAGGATGCCTCCCGCTCCCGAAGCAACCGGGACGCCGTGCGGAGCATGAGGATATGGCAGTCGATGCAGGGATTCATCTGCTTTCCGAATCCGTGCCTGGGGGCCTGAAGCATGGCCAGGTGTTCCCGTGTGATATCCATGATGATCAAAGGGATTTGGGTATGCAGCGAGACTTCCAGGGCGTTTTCGCCGGCGAAAAAAGGCGTGGTGAAACACACCTGAAGCACGTGAATTCCCTGTCGCCGCAACACCAGGGCGGCCAGGGTCGAGTCCAGTCCTCCGGAAGTCAGACCCACGGCTTTGATTTGCCCCTCCTTTGGTGTATTCTGTGTTCCTGCTAAAGGACTCATGGGCGTAGGATTCGGGGCTCGCGAGAGGTTGATCCCGGCGCGCCGCCTGTGAAACACCGTTCCGTAACTCCGGTTACGTTCAGGATTGTACTTGGATGAAGGTGCACGCCCTGCTTTTCGATCTGGACGGGACGCTGACGGCGCCGGGCGCCATCGATTTCTCGGAAATCCGCCGCTGCATCGGCTGTCCCGCCGACCAGCCCATTCTGGAGTACACGGCCGGACTCCACCGGGAAGATCGAAGGAACGTCCTGGACATATTGGAGGTTTTCGAACTGGAAGCCGCCGAACGATCGCGGCCCAACGCGGGAGCCGAAGATCTTCTCGGCTGGCTGGAACGCCGGAGGATTCCCTACGGGCTGGTCACCCGGAACGGCATGAAAGCGGTGGCCAAGACGTTGGCTCATTTCACCCCAGCCTCGCGGGACGGCTTCCGAGTCATCGTCGCACGGGAACACGCCGCACCCAAACCGGATCCCGCGGGAATCCATCTGGCGGCGCGGGCCATGAACGCGATTCCCCAGGAAATGCTTGTGGTGGGGGATTACCGCTTCGACATTATTGCCGGTCGCGACGCGGGTTCTCTGACTGCATTCCTGACCAATGGAGCCGAAGCGATACCTCTGATTTTGGATCCGCAGCCGGACTTCGTGATCCGAACCTTGTCCGAAATCCGCAGAATCCTGGATCCCTGACAGGCCGTTGAAAAACGTGATCCGCCGTGCCGCGCGTCCCGCCTGTCTGCGTGCGGACACGCACAGGCAGGCGTCATTACGGCGTACTGTGGATACGCCGCACTCCTCAGGATTCGCGCGCCTCGCCTCTCATCGTTTTTGCCAGCCTGTGCGCAATAATATGTATCCACGGCCTGCTGAACGTTCCAAGTTTCGTTACGTCTCAGGCGACCCGTGGAATGAGTCGTGTCGGTTCCCGTGACCTGAACGATATAACCCGCAGCCATGATAGTATTACTATACGATGCAGCGGCTGAATAATACAAGAGAAACCGATGCATGTCGAATCGTGCGGCGGAACGTTGTCTCATGAGACGGTCTCGAGTATATCGTATGGCCCCGCTCAGGAACGAGGAGCGCTCAGGACAACCGCTATAGAAACCGTGTGGCGGACATACGGGTGTTTCGGGGGACTCGACCCTACTCCCAAAAAAAAGGGAACGCCGGCGGCGGTTCCCTTTTGGGTGGTTGCGGATGCGCATGGGAAAGGAACATCATGGACGAAGGGAATTACGTGTACAGGAAGCCCGCCGGACCACCTGGATTTTCAAGCTATTCGCTCTTGATCTTTCGGAATTCCTCCGTGAGCACCGGCACATAGTCGAATAGATCCCCCACGATGCCGTAATCCGCCTTTTGGAAGATGGGCGCGTCCGGATCTTTATTGACGGCTACAATTACCTTGGAGGAGGACATTCCGGCCAGATGCTGAATGGAGCCGGAGATGCCGCAGGCGATATAGAGATTCGGGGTAACGGTTTTCCCCGTCTGGCCGACCTGGTCGCTGTGAGACCGCCAGCCCGCGTCCACGGCGGAGCGGGACGCGCCCACGGTGGCGCCCAGGACCGAAGCCAGATTTTCCAGGATATGAAAGTTTTCAGCGTCCTTCATGCCACGGCCGCCGGAAACGATGATTTCGGCCTCCGTCAGGTCCACCTTGCCGGCCGCGTCGCCCATCACCTCGATCACCCGAGTCTTCAAAGCGGACGGATCCAGGGTTACCGGCAGGTCTTCCACCAAGGCTTTTCTGGAATCGTCGGGCGGTGTCACCGTCATCACGTTGGGGCGCGCGGTGGCCACCTGAATGCCGCCCCCGCAGAATTCCACCTCGGCGAACACCTTGCCGGCGTACATGGGCCGGGTGGCGATGAGATTGAACTCATCGTCCAGATCGAAACGGGTGCAGTCCATGGCGATTCCCGCTCCCAATGCGGCTGCCAGCCGGGCGGACAGGTCTTTGCCTTCCACGGAGGCTCCCATGAGCAAAATCGCCGGATCGAGTTTGGCGACACCCGCCGCAAGGACTTGGCAATAGGCGTCCGTCGTGTATGTCGACAGATGATCGCTTGCGGCTACACGAACTTCGTCGGCGCCGTAGGCTCCCAAGGCGGAAGCTTTCTCCCGAATATCGGGTCCGCCCAAGAGGAAGGTAACTACCTTGCCGCCCGTGCGGTCGGCGAGCCTTCGGGCTTCACTGATCACTTCATAGGTGATTTTGCGGAGTTCGCCGTTTCGCTGTTCCGCCACGGTACAAATATTCTTGGCCATGATGCTCGTTCTCCTTATGATGATGCCTGGGAGACAGCCCTTTCAGGGGCCGCGACCCGGACCGGTTTTGACGGTTGGAGAGAGGGTTAAACCACTTTGGCCTCTTCGCGCAGCAGCCGCACCAATGCAGCGGACGTTTCCTGGACGGTTTCGCCCTGGACGATCTTGCCGGGCTTTCGGGCGGGCGGCGGCGTCAACTTGCGGACCCGGGTCCTGGAGCCTTGAGAACCCACGGAGGAGGGATCCAGACCCAAATCCGACGCGGTCTTCTCCTCCAGAGGTTTCTTCTTGGCCTTCATAATGCCCGGCAGGGAGGCGTACCGGGGTTCGTTCAGGCCTTTCTGGGCCGTAAGCAGAGCGGGGAGTTCGGAATGAATGAGCAACGTGGCGCCCTCGATGGGGCGATGGGCGGTAAGGGCCTTACCATCGTCGGTGATTTCGACCTTGGTGACCAAGGAAACTTGGGGGATTCCCAAAAAATGAGCCAACGCCGCTCCCACGGAAGCGCCGTCATCGTCAATGGCGCGCTGCCCGCAGAAAATAAGATCGAAGGGGACGTTCTTGATGGCCTCGGAAAGCGCTTTTGCGGTGGCATAGGCATCGCCGTTCTGAAAGGCTTCATCCACCAGAAGCATGCCTTTGTCCGCACCCATGGCCAGGGCGGTCCGAATGGCCTCCGTCGCGCGCTTGGGTCCCACGCTGATTACGGTGACCGTTCCCCCCAGTTTTTCCTTGATCCGGAGAGCCTCTTCCACGCCGAATTCATCGTAGGGATTCATGATCCACTTGATGTCGTCGGCGACAATCCCCGTTCCGTCGGGGTTGATTTTGATTTGGGTTTCGGTGTCGGGTACTTGCTTCATGCAAACTAGAATGTCCACCTGATCCTCCTTCTTGCGGTTCCGTGTGAATACGCCAGTGGCTGGGTGTCGTGTCCGTCCGTTGGAACGTCTCGGTGTTTCACGGATGCAGACCGTGTCTTGGGCCTTCCGACGGCCGTGGTACGGAAAGATCCGGGGTGTTTCGTTGTATCCGGCGGTGCGGCGCGCGTCATGACAAGCGCGTTACGGCTCCGGGTCGTTTCGATACCCCTTCGTCGGCAAGGCGTCTTTTCCGCGGCGCCGGGGGATCTCATACCGTGCGCCCCCGTGCGCTCCCGGTCTCGACTTCGGGGACCGGTGCGGACGTTTCCGCGGAAACGGCATTCCGGTGCGTTTCGGGATGGGGTCGAAGTCCATCCACGAATAGCTGGGCGATCTGGCCCGCCGCCGCCTGAGGTGAAAAAGGTTTCCTGGAAGAGAGAACCCAGTAGCGGGATACTTCATCCAGGGCTCCGAAAAAAGCGCGCTTGGAGATGCTGGGGTTGAGGTCCTTCCGGAAAACACCCGTTTCTTGTCCCTCCTTGACGATGTCTCCGACAAGATTCAGATATTCCAGAAACCCTTCGTTCTTATATTCCTTCATAAATTTACTGCTCTGGCGGGTCTCCACCTGGATTACCTCGGCGAGATCTTTGTGGAGTTCCACCAGTCGAAGGTGCACCCGGGCGAAGCGATAGATCTTTTCCACGGGATCCGTGGTTTGGGCCAATTCGTCTCTCATACCGGCAAGGATCTTTTCCATCTCCACTTCGAAGAGGCTGATGAGGATGTCATCCTTGTTTTCAAAGTAGAGATAGATGGTTCCATCGGCGACCTGAGCTTCTCTAGCGATTTCCGAAACCTTGGCATTGTAAAAGCCTTTTCGAGCGAAGACCTTGACAGCGGCATGGAGAATGCGGGTATACTTGTCACCGTAACGTTTCATACTGATCGATCACACCATGGGGTATTGGCGGCGTCCATGAATGACGGCTCATTCACAGTGAACTATAGCCCCACGCATTCCTCCTGTCAACTCCTTTCCGCAGCCGTCCGAAACCGCCTCCCGGTCCCCGGCCGCGGCCGGCTCTCCCGATCCCCTTTCGGAATCGTGGAACCATGAATACCTGGCGCCGGTATATCCTTACCGTACCCGAAGAACAGGAGGAGGCACTGGCGGTTCGCCTCCTGGACCTCGGCTTTCCGGGGATGGAACTGCATCGCAAAGACCCGGGAGAAGTGGATCTCACCGTGTATGCTCCGGAGAATTCAGCGGCCTGTGTGGATCCGGCGACGCTGGATGCCCTTTTGGCGGGCGTGGCTCGGTATTTTCCGGGGACCGCCCGGGGCCGCTGGGCCTCGGATTCCATCCGGAATGAAGACTGGGCGGAAACGTGGAAAGAATACTTTGCGCCTTTCAGGGTGGGACCGCATCTGGTGATCCGGCCGTCCTGGACCTCTTATCATACCGGGGCGGACGAGCGCGTTCTGGTGCTGGATCCCGGGCGGGCCTTCGGAACGGGCCAACACGCTACCACGGCGTTATGTTTGAAAGCGCTTCAGAGGCTCCTGGCGCCAGATACCGGAACCGGATTCGTTCCACGCACCCTGCTGGATGTGGGTACCGGCGCCGGGATCCTGGCCATGGCCGGCGCCCTGCTGGGCATTCCCCGGGTCCTGGGCGTGGATGTGGATCCGGAAGCCGTTTCGGCGGCCACGGAGAATGTCCGCGGAAACCGGTTGACGGAGCAGGTCGCCATTCGACTGGGAGGTCCGGAAACGATCCAGGAATCCTTTGATCTGGTTGTGGCGAACCTGGATGTTCCAACCCTCACTGAAATCGCTTCGGATCTCAAACGGCTGCTGGGGCGCGGGGCGCGCTTGTTGCTCTCGGGAATTCCAACGGAACGGGCGGCCCAATTGGAGGGCCGCTTCGCGCCCCTTCCGGTCACCGGGAAAGACATCGAGGGTGAATGGGTTCTCCTGGAATTTCTCAACACCTGAGACGCTTTTACGTTCCGCCTCATGACATCGGGCAGGGCAGGGCGGTCCTCAGGGGGCAGGATGCCCGCCACTGCGGGGCGATCCTTCGGATGAAACCGGGGGATGCCGTGGTGCTCCTGGATGGAGAAGGCGCCGCATATCAGGGACGCATCCAGGAGATGATGCGGGATGAAGTGCATGTGCGTATCCTGGGTTCGTGCAGGCCGGACACGGATTCGCCGGCGCGACTGATCCTCGCTCAGGCGCTGTTGCGCAGTGAAAAAATGAAGTGGGTGGTTCAAAAGGCCACTGAACTGGGAGCCGCATCGGTCCTGCCCCTGCTGACGGCTCGATGCGTGGCCCGTCCTACGGAGGGGGGGACGGCCTGGGTGGAGCGATACCGGCGAATCGCCGTGGAGGCCATGAAGCAATGCGGGCGTGCGACCCTTCCGGAACTGCCGCCTCCTGTGGAGTTCGGACGGTTCCTGGAAACCGTCCCGCCGGATACGGATCGCATCCTCCTGTGGGAGGAGCAGGGCCGTCCCTTGAATGAAATTCTCCGCGAAATCCCTCCGGAAAGGGGGATCGTGGTGGCCGTGGGTCCCGAGGGAGGATTTCAATCGGATGAAGCGACTCTGGCTCGGGCCAAGGGGTTTCACTGGGCGGATTTGGGCGCGCGCGTTCTCCGCGCGGAAACAGCGGCCCTGGTCGCATTGGCCGTCCTGCAATACGAACGAGGGGATCTTGGACGACGGACCGGACCCGGATGCCCATGGAAGGAGGCTTCCTGATGAAATGCGCCAAATGTGGATACATTTCCTTCGATTATCTGACCGCATGCAAGAGTTGCCACGCCGAGCTGGGGGATATTCGGGAAGCCCTGGGATTCTCGGACTTCCCCGCCGTTGCCCCCCATTCCCTCCTGGAATCTTCCTCGGCCGCCGTCGACTCCGCAGATGAATTCGGAGTGCATCCGGAACCCGCCGAAGAGGATATGAACCTCATTTTCGGAGATGAGGATTTGTTCGGAGAGCCACAGCAACAACTGGAGTTGGGACTCGGGGACGTGGCTCCGGATCTGGATATGGGTTTGGATCTGAGTGTGTCGGAAGATCTCCTGCAGTTCGATGTCGCGGAACCGGGTTCTCTGTCGGGCGGGACGCTTCCCGATGCATCGAAGCCGGCCGCTTCCGGCGCCGGGCCGCTGGTCTATGAGGCGCCGGATTCCGGACAGGAGGACCTCCTCGAATTCGAAATGCTGGAGGATATCGTGGAGGAGGATGTCGTTCCGGAAAGCGCCGGCGCCGGGACCGTCCTCAATGCGGGCAGTCCCACGGCGCCGGGGGATTCCATTGACGAAATCGATGAAGCGGACCTCATGCTCGACGAAATCAGCGCTCTGGAATTCACTCTGGAGGAGGACGCGGGGGCTGTGGCGGGCGGTTCGGATGCGGGCGTCTTGGAGTTGCCGGATGAAGCGGAGCTGGATCTAGGTGATCTGGACATTTCCGATCCCGGAGCAGGTGGGGAACGGTCCGAACCGGGCTCCCCCTCCGCGGGGACGCGGTCGGCTCCGGAGGAGGAATCCTGGGAACTGGAGGAGACGCTGGAGTTATCCGACGACGAGATTCTGGAGGCCATTCCCGACCTGGAGGAACCGGATCGATAGGAAGCCTGCTCGAAATAGGGTTTGTCAACGGGCTGCCAGGGTCTTGTGCACGGGCGTAGGCAACCCCTGCCGGAGAGAAACGGCGGAACCCTTGCGGTGATCTGAGCTTGGAGCCGCCGAGGCGGGAAAGGAGGCCCGATTCCCGGCGCCGTGCCGGCGTGAAAGCGCTTGACAAGCCGGACAGGCTCTTATACATAAAGCCCACTGCGCGCCGAGGTAGCTCAGTCGGTAGAGCAGGGGACTGAAAATCCCCGTGTCGGCGGTTCAATTCCGTCCCTCGGCACCAGTAGAATCAAAGGGTTACGTATAAAAGCGTCACCCTTTCTTTTTTGTCCTGTTCCGAAAAGCCTCTTTTTTGACCATTTTTTGACCATTTCTGAAATTCTACTCCAGCTGAATAGAAAGTAACCCCCTCGTTCGCTCAAAAACGAAGGAGGGTCTTATTATCATTCCTGGGACTTTGGGGACAGTCGGGACTTTCTCTCTTAACTTCCTGTGAATACAGAAGAAAAGCTGTCCCGCTTTGTGTGTTTGGAGAAGGAGAAGCGGGACTTGTGGGACGGAAAAACGGGACAGCCCCTTGTTCCCAAGGTGAAAACCCAATTCTACGTGAATCGGATGGGCATTCCGGTTCCGTCCGGCGCGGTCGTAAGGAAGTGAAGTTCTCTGGGTACGTACTGCCCACAAGAATGGCCGCCCAGCGAGGCGGCGTCCGCGTCAGTCAGCCACAAGGCGCGATCTGCTATTTCCACCCATACGGCGGCGATTTCCGGGTCCATGTATCCCGGCGATGGTCCCACCTTTTCGGTCGGCTTCGGTTCAGTCGCTCGCCGTTCGTGGTCATGGCATTCCTTACCCCGGTTTTTTATTTTGGCGATGCGTGCGCGTTTGCTTGGCCCCGGTCATTTGTTTCATCAACCCGAAGATTTTACGGGGGGCGCCTTGGCAGTGCCCCGCTCGGCCAAGCATGGCCGTTCAGTTCGCCCATTCAACGCAGCCGGAACCGCGCCTTCTCGTCGCTGATCGGCCGGATGTCCTCACTCCCATGACCATCTTTCCTTGACGGATTCGTCTTTGGCGAAGTAGCCTGTTTATGGAAGGTGAAAACAGGGGAGGATATCATGGTCAGGCTATCGTCAATGGTTGTGGTTTTTGTATTGGCACTGGCGCTCTTCACATCGCCGGCTGCTTCGTTTCCGCCTGTGCCGGAGTACGTGGTGCCGGTTCGTGTGATTAATAATTTTGGAAAGGATGCTAACTTCTACGTTTGGATGGATGCGCAAAAGGTCTATGTTCATGTAGCGCCTATAACTACCCCTTTTAACTTAGTTTTTTATAGCTTTCTCATAATACAGGATGGCGTACAATACAACATGTCTTTGGTGGACGCCGGGGCTTCAGCAATAGGAGGCAATATCTTTGTTCCCGTCACTGGCATTCTGTCACCGGGTCCGTTTTCAACCTCGGCACCTGTCATGAACAAACATATGACTGTCATTTACCAGTACCCGCCCACTTTTTTCGACGTCTACCCCCCCGGCCAGCAACCTCCACCGCCTGCGCCTGATCCAACACCCGATCCCAGCCCATCTGCCCCTATCCCCACCCCCGGCATCTGGAAGTCCGGTGACGGCGCCCTCAGCATGTACCTCCAGCTCTACCAAGCGGGTTCCTGCGTCATCGTGGTCACGATGGGAGACGGAATTTATACTTCGTTCCTGGATCCGAGCTACGCCGACGGCATCAATGTCGCCAATGACGTGGACAGCCAAGGGTACAGTCTCAACCTCAATCTGGAAAATGAAACATCCGGCCTCCTGTCGGTCACGTTGCCTTTTTTCGGCCAGGTAACGACACCCGTTCAGCTCCAGTTTCCGGCGTTGAGTTAATTCATGACGGCCGAGCAGGCGGGGTTCCGGCCCGGCAGCGTTTTCGTGTCACGGCCATGGAGCAGGCTGCGGGCGTCCGGGTCACTTCAAGCACGTTGGTCATTGACAGCCCACTGACCGCAGATTTCATTCGTGCTGTCTTTCGGGCCGCTGAAACCGCGGCGTACCATCATGTAACGGCCGTACGCGCCACCGTGTTCAACCCCGGTTTTCTGTTGCTGCTCATGGACGAATAACCAACTTCACGCCCCACGCATACGAAGGGACGACACGAAAACGGCTTTCAAGGAGGTTTATTGCTCACCCGAAAACGGCTTTCCCGGCGATTTTCGGCAGGCCATGCACCGCAAGCCGTTGCTTGAATCCTGTGGAATATGGCCTAACATAGGGCAGGCCGCCATGATACGGGATGAACCGTAACAACGCAGATCGGGTTTCCGCCCCGCCTGCCAAAACTCGGAGACATCATGCTGCTTCCCACTCTCTTCGAAGTCTGTACGCCCCGCAAGGATATCTTGGCCGGGAGTGTCACCGAATCGGATTTCGCCGCGGACCTGGCCCAGGTGCTGCGGGGCGATGCCCCGGAAGAATACAAAGACCCACGGAAGTTCTTCGCCTATACTCACCCCACCCGGGGACTCAAAGATCTCTTGTGGAACGTCTGCCGCCGTCTCTCGGGCAGCGGCGGCCAGGCGGCTTCCATCCTGCGCCTGGATACGAGCTACGGCGGAGGTAAGACCCACTCGCTCATCGCCCTGACGCACGTGGCCCGGCGAGCCGTCGGGGTGTCCGACGTCCAGGAATTCCTGGATCCCGAAGCCATGCCCAAGGTTCCCGTTCGTATCGCCGCTTTCGACGGAGAAAACGCGGATCCGGCCAACGGTCGACGGTTGGGCGACGGAATCACCGCCTTTACTCCCTGGGGAGAAATCGCTTACGCCCTGGCCGGTAAAGACGGATTTGAAAGGGTTCGCAGAAGCGATACCCAGTGTGTCGCACCCGGCGCAGAAACGTTCAAGGAGCTTTTCGGAAACCAGCCGACGCTTATTCTCATGGATGAGCTTTCCGTCTACCTGCGCAAGCTCAAGGCGCTGGATCGGCAACAAGCGAGGGGGCAGCTGACGGCTTTTATGACCGGTCTGTTCAAAGCGGTGGAGTCGAGCCCCCAAGCCGCCCTGGTCTATACCCTGGCCATTGGAAAGGGAGGCAGAGCCGTCGACGCCTACAGTGAAGAAAACCAGTTCATCGCCGACTTCATGGAGGAAGCGGAGAGCATCTCGGCGAGAAAGGCCGCTCTGCTGGATCCTACGGAAGAAGGAGAGACCGTCAGGGTGTTGAGACGCCGCCTGTTCGACACTGTGGACGACGAAAAATCCCGGGCGATCATTCAAGCCTATCGGGAGATCTGGGAAGCCCAGAAGGAGCACCTTCCTCCCATCGGCGCGGGGGATCGCCGCGTAGAGGATTTCACGGCGGGCTTTCCACTGCATCCGGAGCTGATCCGCACCCTGAAAGAAAAAACATCCACCTTAGGGAACTTTCAAAGGGTCCGGGGCATGCTCCGGCTCCTGGCCCATACCATCGCTCGCCTGTGGACGCAACGCCCGCCGGACGCTTACGCCATCCACCCGCATCATATCGACCCCACCTTTGAACCGATCCGGCAGGAACTGGTCACGCGGCTCGGACAGAGCGCATTCGTTCCAGGCCTGAAGGCGGACGTGGGAGCGGTGGAAGAGGACCAACCCTCCCTGGCCCAGGAGATCGATCTGCAACAATACATGGGACTTCCGCCCTACGGCTCGTATGTCGCCCGGACGATTTTCCTGCATACGTTGGCCTTCAACGAAGAACTCAAAGGCGTGTCCCAGGATGGCCTTCGGTACTCCATTGTCTCCCCTGGCACGGACATCAGTTTTGTGGACGATGCGGTACGGCGTTTCGTTCAGGCCTCGGCCTACCTGGACGACCGTCCCAACGTGCCCCTGCGGTTTCTCACGGAGGCTAATCTCACTCAAATGGTCCGTCGTCAGGAACAGCAGCAGGTGGATCCTGACGAGGTCCGCGTGCAACTTAAGGACAGGATCAAAAGCATCTTTTCCAGCCGGATTTTTCATCTGATTCCGTTTCCGTCCATGCCCAACGACATTCCCGACGATCCGTCGGAAAAGAAACCGATTCTGGCGGTTATCAGCTACGAGGCCGTGGATGTGAACTCAGATCACCCGGTGCTCCCCGAACTGGTGAGGAAGCTGTTCCGTGAGAAGGGGGCCGGCGGCGACCGGAGGCTTGGAGTGAATCAAGTGGTCTTCGTCGTGGTAGACTCCCACAGATGCGCCGAGATGAAGAAAAAGATGATCCGCCGCCTGGCCCTTCAGCAGTTGAACCGTCCGGAGCGTCTCAAGGAACTGGCCGAACATCAACAGGACCGATTGAAGGAATGGCATCAGAAGTCGGAATCGGAGGTGGCCATCAGCATTCAGCAGGCTTACCGCCATGTGTTTTATCCCTCCACGCATCACGTGGAAGGGGCCGACGTGGACCTGGGCTACGCCGTTGTCGAGTTGCAGAATGCTTCCGCCGATCCGGGCGACGGTCAGAAGCAGCTGGTGCGCATACTTCGGGATGTGGAAAAGAAACTGAGGCTGCCTGCGGATGAGCCGGACTCTCCCGAGTACCTTCAGGCCAAGACCCCTTTGAAGAAAGGACAAATCTCCACGGCGGCCCTTCGGGAAGAATTTCGCCGGGATCCCGCCCTTCCCATACTGGTGGGCGACGATGTTTTTCTCAAGGGAATCCGAAAGGGCATTGACGAGGGCCGGTTCGTATACCGGCGGGGGGACCTCGTCTTGGGCAAAGGGGATCCTTGGGCGGACATCAAGATCGACGAGCAGTCTTTCGTCTATACCGCCGACTACGCCGGGGAACACGGAATTTGGCCGCCTCCCAAGGCGCCGCCCCAAGAGGAACAGGTTCAAATTCCCCCACCCAAGTCTCCTGAGAAGACACCGCCGCACACTCCACCTCCTGAAACAGGCAAGTCCTTCAGCGAGGAAGGAATACTCAAAGAAGCTCTGACCCGGCTGTGGGAGAGGACCAGGAAAAACAACTTTATTGCCGTATCCGCTTTGATTCTCAAACTCTACGACGCGGACGGTTTCAAACTGATGGGCCTGGTGGGGACGGTCCCCAATTCCGAAAAGAAGATTCGAATCGACGGCGCGTATGAAACGAACCAGGGCAGCGAATTGACGATTGGTTTTAAGGGGGCGATTCCGGATGCTCAACCGGTGAAGGATTTTCTGATTCCACAGTGGAATGCCGCTAAGGACAAGCGCATAGAAGTGGAATTCACCATCGCTTTCAAAGAAGGACTTTCCCTGAAAGGAAGTGAGCCCGAAAACCTCACGGACAGGTTGTGCCGGTTCGGAACCGGAGCGGCCTACGTAAAGGCCGTGGTGGAGGGGGACCGATGAACGCGAAGTTGTCCATTCTGCCGGACACGGAAAACCGTAAAGGAGCCCCCAGGTATGAGCTTCGGGCCAAAGACCACGGGCCGGACGATCTCGAACTCGAAATCTGGCAGGTCCCATCTTCGGCAACGCCCCACATCAGGTATCCCCTCCGCATCGCCGGGCTGCGGGGAAGGAACCTGGCCCTGGTGGAGCACCGGGTCCTCAGAAGGCTGGCCAAGGAGGGCGTCCGTTTCGGCGCCTTGAATAGAAATCAGACGGCGCGATTTGAACTGGACGAAGAGCCGGCCCTGAATCTGGGTCTCCTGTTCCGGGTTCTGGCGCCCATGCGGAGTCGGGCGAACATGCGGATGGTGGCGGAAGGCGTCGAGGCCATGGCCCGGGAGGAAGCGGCGTACTGGCTCGGCATGGCCATGCACCGGAAGTATCCGCGGCGGGTGCTCATGGCCCTCCGATTCTTGCTTATTGACCCCAAGGGCGGCAACTCCTCCGCCTGGTAAACCGGCGCATCCATACAAGGAACGATCCCATGACCCGTCGTCTCATCGAAAGCTGGCTGCCCATCGCGGAAATCGGAATCGAAAGTTTGCGCGAACGGACTCCAATGACTCCGTTTCCCGCTCCCAACAGGCTGCATGTCTGGTGGGCCAGACGTCCACTGGTGGCATCCCGGGCCGCCGTCCTGGCCTCCATCCTGCCCGAAGACGCAGACAGGGATAAGTTCCTTTATGCCTTGGGAATTCATGGGGATCCGGTTGCTTCAAGAAGAAAAATTGACGCGGCACGCCGGAAAGGAGAGCGATTTGGAGGTGAGGCGTACTCTTATGCAAGGGCTTTTACTTACGTGCCTTCATCTGAAATAAAACACTGGATTGCCTCCCAGAGAACGCGAGCGGAAACCTACGGTGGTATCCTGATAGATCCTACAGCTGGGGGTGGTAGTATTCCTTTCGAAGGATTAAGGCTCGGTCTTGGAGTAATCGCCAATGATCTCAATCCGGTTGCTTCGTTGATTCTGAAAGCGACGGTGGAATTCCCCACGTCTTTAGGGCTTTCTCTTTTTCAAGAGTTCAAACGCATTTCGAATAAGTTTTTGGCAATCCGCGAAAACCGCCTAGCTGATTTTTTCCCCTCGGAGTCTATGATCAACGCCATCCCCACCAATTGGGTCTGGGCTCGAACCATCATCTGCCCCTACTGCGGGGGGCTCATCCCCCTTTCCCCCAACTGGCGGCTGACCTCCGACGGCGCGGGGGTGCGCCTGCTTCCTCAAACGGCCGGCGGTTTGAACCGTCCGGACCGTATCTGCCGGTTCGAAATCGTCCGGGAGGTCAACGATCAATCCGAAGCTACCGTCACCCAGGGGGACGCCGCGTGTCCCTTTCCCGATTGCCGGCGCCTGGTGGACGGCGACGAAATCAAACGCCAGGCCCAAGCCGGTGGCATGGGGGAACAACTCTACGCCGTCGTGTATAAAGAGAAGGTCACCAGCCTCACCAAGGCGGGCAAAGAAAAAGAGCGATGGGTCCGGGGATACCGGGCGCCCCGGCCGGAAGACGATGTAAACAAAAAAATCCACCGGGTTCTTCAGGAAAAACTTCCCGAATGGGAAGCTTTGGATCTGGTTCCTACCGAAAGATTTCCCGAGGATGCGAACGATACCCGTCCAATCCAATATGGGATGCCTTTATGGCGTGACCTCTTCTCCCCCCGCCAGCTCCTGTGCCACGCCACCAGCGTCGAAATCTACCGGGAATTGTGGGAGGAAGAGAAAGCCGCGCCGTCCTTTAGCGAGGCGACCCGCGCCGCCTTCGGGTATCTCGCGCTGACTCTCGACAAGCTGAGGGACTACAATTCGAGAATGACTCACTGGCACGTGGCACGAGAAGTGGTCGCTGGTACGTTTGATAGGCACGACTTCTCATTCAAATGGTCTTATGTGGAAATGGCCCCTCTCATCACGGGTCTGGGCTACGACTGGGCCATCGAACAGACCGCCAAATGCATTTCGGAACTCATCGACCTGGTGCGTCCGGACCTGGACATGAAACAGCTGCGGAAGAACCCGAAACAGGCCCCCCTGTGGGAGTCTCCATCGTTCACGCCCCCGCCGGTGACCATCACCTGCAAGTCCGCCGATGCCCTGGACCATCTGGAAGACCCGAGCGTGGATGTGGTGGTCATGGATCCGCCTTACTACGACAACGTCATGTACGCCGAACTTTCCGATTTCTTCTACGTGTGGTTGAAGCGAACCGCAGGCTACGTGTTTCCCGAATTGTTCACCCGGGCGCTTACGGACAAGGAAAACGAAGCGGTGGCCAACCCCGCCAAATTCAAGGGCATGAAAAGGGCCAAGGAAATGGCCTCCCGGGACTACCGGGACCGCATGGCCGCCATCTTTACCGAATGCAGGCGGGTCCTGAAACCCGACGGCATCATGACGCTCATGTTCACCCACAAGGCCACGGGGGCCTGGGACGCCCTGACCAAGGGACTCATGGAAGCGGGTTTTGTCATTACGGCAAGCTGGCCCATCAACACGGAAGCCGAAGGTTCCCTCCACATCAAGGACAAGTCCGCGGCCAACAGCACCGTTTTCCTTATCTGCCGCCCCCGTTCCCAGGCGGACCCGCGGGAAAGCATCCCCTTCTGGGAAGACTTGGAACCCGTCGTCCGTCGCGCCGTCCGAGCACGGATCCGGCAGTTTCAGGATGCGGGTATCAGGGGGGTGGATTTGTACCTGTCCGGTTTCGGTCCGGCCCTGGAAACGTTTTCCCGCCATTGGCCGGTCCGGCGGGGCCGGCCTTTGCCCAAGCCGCTTCCTAAAACGGGATCGCAGCTTTCTTTATTCGAAGAGGAATTCGACCCGTATGCCGCCACTCCCGAAGACGCCCTGGACGCCGCCCGGCGGGAAGTGAAGAATTGGAGACTGGAGCAACTGACCAATGTCCAGCGTAAAGCCGAATTTGACCCGCTGGCCGAATGGTTCGTTTTGGCCTGGGACGCCTTCGAAGCTCCCCAGTTTCCCTACGACGAAGCCTTGCGTCTTGCCCGGGCGGTGGGCGTGGATCTGGACGGTGACGTCATCGGCAGACTCGGAGCCAAGAAGAAGAGCGACGTGGTCCTTTGGGACAGCTCCATCCGGGCCGCCAAGGGAGCCTTGGGACCGGCGGACGGTTCCCGATCCATGATCGACGCCGTCCATCACGCGGCCCATGCGGCCAGAACCCGTAATCTGAACGCCGCCGCGGAATTGCTTTCCCGATCCGGCGTGGACCGGGAACCGGCCTTCCTGAAAACGCTGGAAGCCGTACTGGAAGTACTGCCCCCTTCGAGGGCGTTTACGGGATTCGATCCCACCGAAGCGGCGCGGGCCGCGGCCGACGACTTCGAAGCGCTGGAAAACCTCCGGCGACTCTCCTTTACCGAACAGGTCGATACGCCGTCACAACTCAGCATGTTTTTGGAAGAGACGGCATGAGGCTTCTCTCCGCCCGTTTGTGGAAGACCAAGTATACCCCTGATGTGGGAAGGCTGCTGAAGGAGTTCTACCTTCCGGCCTTGGAGTGCGCCGTCCGCTACGATCGCACCACGGGCTACTTCTCCGCGAGAGCCCTGGCCGCGGCCTCCCGCGGCATCGAGGGCCTTGTCCGTAACCGGGGAAAGATGCGCCTCATCGTGGGATGCACCCTGGCCGAGCCCGAAGTGGAAGCCATCTGCCGCGGGGAAAGCCTGAAAGACCATGTGGAAGCCGCTCTGATGAGGATTCCCCTTACGGATGCGGACGCCGCCGTGAAGGAGGCGCTGGAACTTCTGGCGTGGATGGTGGCCCGTGGCTTTCTCAACGTCAAGGCCGCGGTGCCCTGCGACGAAAACCGGATGCCCGTCCAAACCACCGCCATCTTCCACGAAAAATCGGGCATCATGGAAGATCGAGCCGGAAACCGGCTGGCCTTCAGCGGAAGCATCAACGAAACCTTCGAGGGATGGAACGCCAACTGGGACAGCTTCCACGTGTTCACTTCCTGGGGCGGGGCTTCGGACCATGTGGATGCGGAAGAGCAAACATTCCGGCAGCTATGGACGGACCGGTCCAGGACCGCCTTGGTCATCGACATCCCTGCCGCGGTAAAGGCGAACCTTCTATCCTTCCTTCCCGCAAACGATCGGCTCCCGGCCCGTCTTGAGACCCGGGAAAAACCGACCCGATGGAAGACCCTGACAGACGCTTCTCCCGAATCGCCGCCGGAACCGTATGCGGACCCCAGGCGGATTGTATGGGGTTTTCTCAAGAGGGCGCCCGGACTTCCGGACGGCGGGGAACGAATAGGTGAAGCCACCTGCGCCGTGACCCCATGGCCGCATCAGATTCGCGCGTTTCAGCGCATGTACGAAAATTGGCCGCCGCGATTGCTCATTGCCGATGAAGTGGGCTTGGGCAAGACCATCCAGGCGGGGTTGCTGTTGCGTCAGGCCTGGCTCGCGGGCAAGGCGGAGCGTGTCCTGATCCTGGCGCCCAAATCCCTGCTCCGGCAGTGGCAAATCGAATTGCGGGAAAAATTCAATCTAAACTGGCCCATCTACGACGGCAAGAAGCTGACGTGGTATCCGAGTCCGGCTTTCAACGCCGGAGGAACGACGCCGGTGGATGCGGACCAATGGCACCGGGAACCCTTCGTTCTGACCTCCAGTCAGATGATGCGGAGAGAAGACCGCGCCGAGGAGTTATTGGAAAGAGCGAAGCCGTGGGACCTGCTGGTGCTGGACGAAGCCCATCACGCCCGGAGACGCGGAGGCGGTGCGGACGATGAACGGCCTAGCCGCCTCTTGCGTTTGATGAGGCGCCTGAAAGAAAAATCCAAGGGGCTGATTTTGCTCACGGCCACTCCCATGCAGGTGAGCCCCGTCGAAGTGTGGGATCTCTTGAATCTTATCGGCCTCCCTTCCCAGTGGAGCGCCGAAGCCTTTCTTCATTTTTTCGAAACCGCGGGCAAGCCCATGCCCGGGAACACGGAGTTGGCCTACCTGGCGGAGCTTTTTCGGGCCGTTGAAAGCGCCTACGGCCCTGTGTCTCTGGAGGAAGCCAGAAAGTTTGTTCCGAACGAAAGCAACCTTAAGGCCCAAAAAGTGTTGAAGGCGTTGCGGGATACGGCCACGATCCCCTTGAGGCAGTTGGAAAGTCCGGAACGACGGGCCGCGATCCGACTCATGAAAGCGAATACCCCTATTCGAAGGCTCATTTCCCGCCATACCCGGGAACGTCTCCGAACCGCCCTCAAGGAGGGAGACCCCGCCACTCGTTTGGCCTACAGGGAGATTGACGACCGTTTCGTGTCCATGTCCAGGGAGGAAAGAAGCCTCTACGAGTCCGTGGAAGAATACATTTCCAAAACGTACAATCAGGCCTCACCGGACAAAAGATCCGCCGTGGGGTTCGTGATGACGGTCTATCGCCGGCGTCTGGCCAGCAGCTTTTGGGCTCTATCCCGTACGTTGGAAAGGCGCCGAAAATCAGTGGATGAGCAAGGCGTCCATTGGAGAGAAACAAGCCACCATTTCGAGGAAGACGCTTCGGACGACGATCTCGACCCGGAAACCATGGATGCGGAAGACGCCTTTCAACTGGAGTCCCAGGCTCTGGCGGAGGAGGAAAAGGGCGGTATCGCCAATCTGCTTTTCCTCCTTGGGAAATTGCCTCTGGACTCCAAGGCGACGGTGCTGCTGGACGAAATCGACAGGTTGAAAGCGGCCGGATACCGCCAGGTCATGGTCTTCAGCCAATACACGGATACCCTGGATTTTCTTCGAAACGAACTTACCCGCAGGTTTGGCCTCGGTTCGGTCCTCTGTTTTTCCGGTCGTGGAGGGGAACTACAGGAATACGGTCGTGGCTGGCGCCTCATTTCGAGGGACGACATCAAGAAACGATTCAAGGAGCGGAAAGCGGACATCCTGCTGTGCAGCGATGCCGCCGCCGAGGGGCTGAACTTCCAGTTCTGCGGCGCCGTGATCAACTACGATATGCCCTGGAACCCCATGAAGGTCGAGCAGCGCATCGGTCGCATAGACCGTTTGGGTCAGGAACATGAGATCATCCGCATTGTAAACTTTCATTATGAAAACACGGTGGAAACGGACGTTTATCGCGCCCTTCGAAACCGCATCGAGCTATTCAAGACCTTTGTCGGCAGGCTGCAACCCATTTTGGCCGCTTTACCGCGAGCCCTCTCCGAAGTGACCCTTGCCCCCGCACACGACAGGGAAAGGGCGAAAGTGGATGTGGTTTCCAGGATTGCCGAGAAAGTGGATGAATTGGAGGGGGGAGGCTTTGATCTCGACGAGGCCGCTGCGTGGGACTGGATGGAGCCTCAACGGCCCGAACCCCTTTATGATCTCAACGACCTGGGCCGCATTCTTTCGGCGAACCGGCTCCTGCCTCCCGGCGCCGAAGCCAGGCAAAGCGGCCCCAAGGATTACGCCTATTTCGCCCCCGGCATGAGCCGGCCCCTCCGAGTGACCACGGACCCGGAATACTTTGATATGCACCCGGAAAGTACGGAACTCTGGTCTCCGGGAAGCCCCCTTTTCCCGGATATGGAATGGGTCGATGGCTCGGAAGAGATTACTATCGATGCATTCAAGGAAGCATTAACGATCGGTATTCACTCGCAAGACGACCAATGAAGGCGTTGCCCAGGCTGATATGCGGCTCTTCGACATCTTGTAGGAAAAACACACCACTATCCCCAAGATAGACTGCTCTCCGGGAAGCCCCCTACCTCACCCATGTCCTTCCAACGGTTCCCCGTATTGGATGCCACGTAGCTATACCGTTTTGAGCAGGAAGCACTACTTTTGCGCCCGGCGCCACCGGCCGTTTCACTGAACGATACGGCCGGACCGGACAGTTCCGGACCGGACACTCCTCCGGCTCCCGAACGTCGCCGCCGCTGCACCATACACAGCAAGTCCCGATGCTTTTGACCGGCGTCTTGTTCGCATCCCCCGCCGCGCGTCTTCCCATTCGATACGGCCACAAGGGGCGCTCGTCGTGCGTGCGCTTCCTCCGCTCGGCCAGACTCCACCCCGAGCACTCCAAACATTGCTCACAAATGGCCCGCATCGCAGTCAAAGAGCTTACAAAAAATCTGGACAATTTCTTCACCGGTGCCGTATCCTAAATAGAAATAGAAGTACCCCTTAGCAACGGTAAGCAATCAATATCTGTCTATGGAGGGTTCATTAATGGCAAATGACGTAGATAATATTGTAAACTCTAAGTCATTACTTTCTGATCAAGCTGCACAACTCTTAAAGTCGGATTTGGTTGATTTCAAGTCAAATGACATTAAGGCGATCCGCGAGTATTTGCTCCCATTAGAAGATACGAATCAGCTTTTTCTTGACCCGGCTACCGTAGCGATGATTATGGAAGTAGCGGCAGTCGTTGGTAAATTGCTGTCTGGCTGGTTGGAAAAGACGCGAAATGACTCTCTAAAAAAAATTGCCGGAGAGCTTCACAAAATTAATGCAAAGCTTGATATTATAGACAACAAGTTGGCGAATATTCTCAATGAGTTGGCGGCTTTAAAAGTATCCGTACAACAGGCTCCGATAATTGATTTAAGGCATGAGTTACTGGCCTTACAGCAGACAATAGCGGATAATTTTAATAGATGGCATTCAAGTAATAATGCTACAGAACCCGAGGGAATTCTTATTAGCTTACAGGTGTTAACCAGAAAGCTCATCAATTACGGGTACGCGCAATATCTTCATGTTGCTTACGCTATATCATCTGAAGTTCAACTATCGCTTCTGATTAACAGACAATTTGAATACATAAAGCCATCATTAGACAGGTATATGGCCTACTTTAACGAGTGTATTAATGCCAAAATTCCCGGCTCTTTTGGTAAAAGGTTTGATGAGGTTAGCCATCGCGAAAGGACATTAAAAGGCAAACATGACAAAATTACTCGTCCTATTTATGTTGATTTATACACGAAAAAGAGGTATACTCATACAAACGACGAAAGATGCACTATCGAAGAGATGCACTATCGAAGAGATGCACTATCGAAGAGATGTATTATGCTGAAGTTATAGGCAATATTTTAGAGGGTTATAAGCGTGGGGCTGAACAGAAAAGAGTACTAAGTGAAGACTGTTATATTATATTGCGCCCACACGAAATAGTTCGGGTATATGCATATATTTCGGAACCTATATGGAAACTCGAAAAACATATGAATTCGTCAATTTATCTTAGTAGTTCGCTTAAGGCAAGTATTAACTTGGACCACCTTACTATTTATAATAATGAGCACAAAGAATATGTAAAATCTTTGGCAGACATAAGAATACTGGACATCCATAAAGGCAACGCGAAAGATATTGCCGCAAAGATTAAATCAATTGAAAGTGAATTGCAAACTTTGAATAGATAGACTGTACTTTCAACGCTTCGCGACAGTTTAGTTGTGCAGGTAAATATATAAGAATAGTGTGCTACTTATAATGAATGAAATTAGACAGGGCATCAAAGTCTATCTTGGCGGCAGGATAGAAGAGGTTTCAAATCCGAAGCATACAGGTGCGCTCTGGATTGAACAGGGAAGTGGACCCCACCCAAGGCGGGGTCCACTGTTGTTAGAAACCAAGCTGTACTGTGGTTGACGAGAACGCAACGCGCGCATTGTGTAGCCTCGGCAACTCGATCGGAGCCATTGCTGTCGAAGCTCATTTTACCTGAACTGGCGTTTGCTGTTGATGTTGTTTCCCCCCCATGGTGGCCCGGAAACCCAAGGGACTTTGATCGAAAACCTGCTAGTCACATCATCGTAGGTTTGATGAGATTGAGCATAAAAACTCATATAATGGGGTCTAATCAAGTCCCAAAGCATTTTTATAGTCTTGGATATTTTTTCTATATTCAAGAATTTTCGCTTCGCGCTGAAGCCTGTTCAGTTCGTCATCATCTTTAGCAAAGGTCTTCTCTAGCAAAGATTGAATCGGCGCCATACCTTGATCAATCCACTTGGGCTCAAAGGCAGTCTCAGTTGTACTAATCGTCTTTATGGACCCTGAATCGTGATGATATTTTATCTGCCCACTACCTGATGCTTTTGGGGAAAGAGATGCAACTACCCCAAGCTGCGCCAGCATGACTTTTGCTGTTGCATGTACATCTTGTTTTCTTGGAAGTGTTGGCGCTTCCGAAAAAATCTTTATGTCTGCAGTTGCGGGGATTCGATAGTAGAAACCGCGTTTCTTGGTTTCTGTATCCTTTACTTTACCATTTGGATTGTGTATCTTTTCAAACGTGGCTCTCAACGTTTTATCAGGGTGCTCGGTTTGTGAGATAGCTATTTCCAAATAGAAGATAGCGAAAGGCAGCTCTTTTTCGATATCTGCCATTATTTCCGTGGGAATGTTATGCCAGACTGAGTCATCAGGTATTGGTTCAAGTCCTGCCCCTGGATAAAACTTAAATAGAGGGTATAGAAATGTAGTCTTGTCCTGTTGGGGTCGAACATGAAACTCCACATTATACTTAGATATTACGGAAAAGGAAAAATCTCTCATTAGTCTTGTTTCTTCTGCCTCCAGCATATCAAGCAACAACTTTAAATCTTTCATTTCACTTAGCTTGATATCATCCATTATCAATCGAGTAAGGATATTCGTTCGCTTTGTTTTAATCTTCTTGATTTGTTCTGATTGGTACTTAGCTCGTTCGTCCGTGCACACTGTCGTCCTATCTATAGGTGGAGCTATAGGTGGTGCCATTAGTGCGATAGGAAGCGCGGTGAGCACAGAAGCAAATGTTTTTAGCACTATCTCCGGCCGTTTATCAGTTATGGTTGCACTCATATCTGTAATCGCTCCTAACTCTGTGAGTGATAGAGTCAAGCTCCTATTCTCAAACCACTTCCCTTCGAGATCGATCCAATAAATCTCCGATTCATCTGGTTTGGACAGACTAGCAATCTCTATTTCTCCTACTTCATAATGAGTGGAATTATAGTTAGTAAGATCAAGAAGATGCCTGCATTGTGCATACTTGCCAGGCTTTTTTGTTGTTATCTCCGTCTTTACAATCAATAGCGTACGAGGCAAAGCATAAAATAAGCCGGTTTCGCTTATCTGCGACGATTCTGTAAGCTTACTGACAACAATTGGGCGTGTGCAAGCACTCAACAAAATCATTAGTGCCAGGAGAAACATGAACTGAATACGCATAGATCCCCTCCCTATTTAATGTCTATCCAGGAAGCTAACCTATTATTACAAAAAGAGAATCGCCCAGATTAGGGTGAAAAGTTATTGCATTGGATGATCTTAAAAAGGTGCCAACCAATTGATATCATTGCATTAACAAGAAAAAGGCCACGCCCAACATGCGCGATAAAAGACAAAAACAAAAGCTGCTGTCGCCGCCTTTCCGTCAGGATTTCGATCAAGCCAAGGAGTTGGAGGCAATCAGCCGGATTCTTGACCGACATCCTCCCATCCATGAGATGGTGTTTCAAGACCTTTGTCCGTGTGCCTCCGACAAGCAGAATATCGGGGCCGGGGGTATGAGCGCGGAGCAGGTTTTGAGGGCAGCTATAGTCAAGGTTCTGTTCGGGTATTCGTACCGGCGGTTGGCCTTTCATATAGTAGACTCCGATTGCTTGCGGGCTTTTGCCGGATGGGGTTAGGCAAAGGGTTGAAGGAATCAGTGCTGCAACAAAACATGAAGTTCTTGTCTCCTGAGGCCGCGGAGCAAATCAACCGTGTCATAATAGGGCATGCCAAAGAAGAAACCGTCGAGACGGGGAGGGATGTTTAGATTGATTGTATCGTGTTAGCGCGCAACATCCATCACCCGAGGGGTTCGACTTTGTTGTGGGATGTTGTCCAGGTCCTTACTCGCCTGCTCGTCGGCGCTGGGGAACTGGGAGTCATGGGGTTCTGTTTTCAAGACCACAGCTGCTCCGCCGAAAGCCGTTGCCATCGCACGTATTCCTTAGCAGGCCGTTGGAAAACGCGATCTGCTGTGTTGTGCCTCATCCTTCGTCATTGCGGCGTACTGCATGTGCGTTTCATTCCTCAGAATTTGCGCGCCTTGCATTTCATCGTTGTGTGTCAGCCTGTTCAAAATATTGTTTATGAACGGGATAATAGTGGTAAGCCGCAGAAATAGCTTATTAAACCTATAGAGCCATTATCTCTTTGGTATCATGGATACATTGGCTGAAAAATGCAGTCGGAACGTCTGCAACCAAGCACTATCCGCTTCCACCTGTAATACGGCGGCTTTAGGGTCATTGTGTCCTGGCGGCGGGCGTTTGCGGTTTTCAATGCTTTTTGGTCAGTTCCCGAATTGGCCCTGATTTCCCAATTTTGGCATTTTTACCGATTGTATCTCAAATCCCAAAGCCATCAGACATTTCCTTTTCATGCAAAACCCGCTTCACCCGGCAGGCGAGGTTCAGGACTTCGGCTGCTTCCTTCGGGGTCAAGTGCCCGTCAATGACCAGTTGGAAGGCCTTTCGGGCAAGCTCGATAAAATCCTTTTCCTTTTCCATCGGCTGCAAAATGCCCGGCGGAAGTTCCAAGGGTTCCGAAGTCACAGGGGGGACCAGACGCGAAAAAATGACCTTAAGCGCGGCCACGTCCCCGGCTTTGGCTTTTTCCACGAGTGCACGGGTTAGCTCTTCGGCGTTCTCGCTTAAGATTTCCTTCACCTTCCGGCTTATACGGTTTGGCGCCCCCCGCGGCCTTCCGCCCCCAGGGTTTCCTTCAACAAAACGTCCCTTATGGTCACGGTCTTTGTGTTTCACGTCTTTTCACCTGTCTTTGCATTCTTGCGAAGTGCATGCGTTGGGTCCGGCAATGTGGCGGTTCTGAAGGATATCCCTGTGTCTCCCGTCGCATGCAAAGCGATTTTCCCCGTTATTTTTTCGGATCCGGGTCTATGGTATCATTCGGTTTTCCGTTTCCCCGGAACGGCCACAAGGGACACGTACAAACGGGGCATTTCCGGACTTCGGCCCATTGCCACCCCGAACAGTCGAAACATTTCTTTCGTATGGCGCCCCTTGGGGTCAAGGTGACGGTTTCGGTCTTTCCATGTTTTGTCAGTATCGTATGGACTACGGCCATGGTCCCTCCTATTTTGCCTCTTCGAGGTGTTCCGTTGCACAAGACCGGCTTTCCAGTAGCCTTTAAGCTCCGGATTACGTCCGGCGGTTCAGCTTGCCCTCCTTGAAAGAGTCGGCAAAGGCCGCGGTCATGCACTGACCCATTCTTGACCTTTTCGGCCTTCGCGGTTTTCGCCGGCGATTTCTTGGGTCCGCGAGGTCCCCGCGTTTTCTGAACCAGCAGCAAACAGGGTCACCCCGGCCCGTTGAAAAATCTGCTCCGCATGCAGGTGCAAGACGCGGCGGCGCGTGTCGCATATTGTGACCTTGGCCAGGTTGCGCTTGGCTTCATGGCTTTGAAGAAATCCCCTGTCCTTAAGCGTCTTCCACAAGCGCGTTTGAGAAACGGGAATTCCGCCCCCTTGGTCACGACCAAGCTTTTGGACGGCGGCGAAGGCGGCGTCGGGGTCAAGGTAAACATCCTCCCCGGCTACCCACCCCAGGCGTTCCCCCTTCGGGAAATAACGTTCCTCGGAGCCTTCTTTTCGCTCCCACCCCCAAAGTTCGGCCTTTGCAGGCCTTCCCCCGCTTACAGCGTCGGCCAGGTATCCCCGGACGGTGTTGAAAGCGGAGGCCAGAAGTTGAAAAAAACGCTGGCTTGGGTCCTCGCTCGCCAAGTATTCACCTTGGTTTCCGGCCAAGGTTACCAAGTCGGTGCGGATCTGTTGAAGCCATTCCGCCCCGGCGTCCGCGGTCATGGCCCCCATGTCTTGCGCGAAATGACGGAATGTTTCGGCGGTGGTCAGAAAGTCGGCGACGGTGGAAGCATATCGCGCATGGCCAGCCACCCCTATGCGTTCCCGAAGTTGCGCCTTCCTCTTAGGAAATCCTTCTTTCAGTTCTTCTAATCGTCCGGCGGTCCAGACCACAAAGGCGGCGGCCAGGCGGTTGAAGTCCCCGGCGTAAGCAAGGTTTTGGCCACGGGACAAAAGATCCGAGGTCACCTCCCTGGGTTTCAGTTCTACGGTCAAAAGTCGTGCCCGTAAGGAATGCCCGGCGGGAATATCTTCACCCGTCCCTAAAATAAGGCCCCTTGGGAAGTAGGTCTTCCGAAGCGTTCCGTCCGGGTTCAGCCTTCCGCGTCCACTTCGGTTCCCGGCCCCCCTTAAAACTCTTTCCGCGTCCCGGTTCAGGCGTGCAATATCAGCGGTGGTTCCGGTCGGTGCGAAATCGTCAATGACTAGAAGGGCGTCTTTGGCCAGAAAAGATAGGCGCTCAAGCGCATTCGCAGTTGAAGACCAGGCGCCGGGAAGGCGGCGCTTGTCCGCCATGGCCACACCGAAAAAGCTTTGAACAATTGTTGCAATTTCACTCTTGAAGGCTCCGGTCGGTCCGGCTACCCATGGGGAAACGTCCGGCGCATCGGCTTCGGCCAGTATTGCCCTAAAAACGCTCAGGAACAGCGGCCACCCGACCCCCGACGGAAGCGCGGCGAAGAAATCCAATCCTTGGTTTATGATCCGGATAAGGTCTTCTCCGGTCGGCGGGTTTAGGAAAGTGAAATCATCCAACTGCCCTAAATCGGTTTTCATTTTAGCCATAGGTCCGTTGGCGGACAGTGCCCCGTTTGCGTGGAGATACACCCACCCTTCCGGAAACTTCCGCCATCCAGTATGAGTGAACAACACGGCTCGCGGTACGTCCCCGGAAATGGTTTGAATTGCGGCCCGTGCCCGGTCCTTCATGCTTTGGCCCGGCTCGATTATGGCGGCGGCCCCCAAGGTTTCGGATGGCCAGTTCATGGCGGAAAAGCGCGAAGCCGGGAGCTGGAAAGGGAAACGGCGTCCTCGAAGCTCGGCTTCCATGTCAAAAAATATGCGCCTTTCCTGCCCATCGTCGTGAACCACTTCCGAGATAATTTTTGCCAAGAAGTTGGACAGGCGGATAGGCAAAGGCCCGTCCTTCGTCCGCTTGTTCCAGAAGAGACCCGTCTTCCCTGCGAAGTAGTCCGGCGTGTCTTCGTCAGCGGTTGGGCGGGAGGAGCCATCGAGCCCCCTCGATGCAAACGTTTCCGTGGTCCGTTTAATGGCCTTTTGAATTGTTCTTTGTCCGTAGGTTTGTGCCCCGCGTTTCTGGTCCCACTTGCTCCGGAAGAGCCCGCATTGCCTAAAAAGGCGGTCCATGGCGGCGGTGTCTTTGTCCGTCCAGAAGGCCAGCAGTTGGCACAACGCAAGGTCGGCTTCGCTTTGACTTCCATACCCGGAGAAGTCGCCTGACCAAAGGGAAGAAAACTTGTCCCCGTTCATGGCAGCCTTGGCCTTGTCCAAAAGTTCGGCGTCGGTCAGGTTATTCCCCGCGGATTTGGTACGCTCGGGTGCGGTCTGGGGTTGCGGGTTCTGTGTGAAATATTCGCGAAAAACGGCGTTAATGGCGGGTTGGTTCGCAATTATGCCCAAGGAAGGGGGAAGGCGGTTCCCGGTCACGGTCAAATAACGACCACTCCGATACATTTCCAACTTGCCCTTTTTGTTGCCTTCACTGCCCTCCGGGAGCGTTCCTTTCACGAAGACCCGGACCCCGGACCCGGAAGGAGAAATTTCGGCATAAGAAGCCATTTTTCCCACTATTTCAGCAGCCCACGGTTCTATGGTCCCGGTGGGATCGACGCAGTGGTCCAAGTCAACGCCCACAAGGTTTAGGTCCGGAGTCAGAACAAGGCCCACCCCGTCGAACTCAGTGTTGCGCTCAAAGGCGGCCTTGGCCTTGTCAAAAGGAAGCCAGTTCGCGGAGTCTTGCGCGTCCACGATTTTCCCGGTGGCGTTGCAAGGCGGTTTTGTGGGTTTTCCATTGCGGCTTAAGTGCTTCCACAAGATCCATTGCGGAATGTGTTTCAATTCTTCGGGGATGGCGGAAAAATTTAACTTCCGACGTTTCCGCAGGACATTGTTTTCACTTCTTGCCCCTTGGATCCGGTTCGAGTCCAGTCCGGCGCGTTCTATTTGCAGCGGGCTTCCAGCCATGAGACCAGACTCTCCAACGGGTAAACAGTCTGCCGGCCCAGCTTGAAACGCCCAACGGGTCCGGCCCCTTGCGCGTCAAAGTTGGCCACGGTTTTGCCCGACAGTGCCCCCCCTGTAAAACGTTTAACCTCACCCCTTGCCACAATGGAAGACGGCCATTTTTCCGCCATGTGTCGAAGTTCTTTTCTTTGCATGGTTCCTCCTTTGTTCCTGTTGCAGTTAGGGGAAACATAGCACTTCACGGGGAAATTGCAAGGTATTTCAATATGTTAGGTCTACGTTTACGCAGGGTGAAAACGGCCTGAAACGGGTTCCTTAAGTGTAGAACCCGTAGGCATGTTCTGAATAACGCCCTTGAATGATTCACAGAAAGAGAGATAAAGCCCAAAGGAAAGGCGTGGGTTTTGGAGGTCAAAAGATCCTGAAAGGCGGCTTACTCTACTTTACGCCTCGTGCTGGCTTTGTGTATGCAGAACGGATTACAGGAAAAAACGATTTTGATGAGCGGAGCTGGAAGCACTTCTCATCCTCTTTTACTTCTGCACTCAACTATCGCCATACCCGAATTGACCGTGCAATGCGAAAATTCAATTCCAAAACACATTCACAGGATCCGTCAGTCATCCGCTCTACTAAAAAAGCCCCGGAGTTCTGCATCAAGCACCTCCTTTGGAAAGTTTTGCCGGCGTTCTTCAGCAGCGGCTTCAAGGCGCTGAATACGCTTTCTTGCGTTGCTCCGTGCGCGGCTCTTGAGTTTAGAAAGGGCTTTGCCGGTTTTCCCAGGCCACAATTCGAGGTCGAGGTCCGTCCGCCCGTCGAGTGCAGCCAGTTCCCGGCGGAAAGCCAAAGGGTCCAAGCGGCGGCGGTCATTCCAGGTTCGGACAGCGGGAACATGGTTTCCTAAAGCTTCCGAGACATATCGAAGCACTTTTCCTATAGTCATTTTCTCAAGGTCAATATAAAAAGAGACTAATGCTAAAGGAGAGTTCGGCAAGTAATGCTTTACATAAAAAAAGTTTTCCACTTTAAGGGGCGAACACAAAAGCGCGGCTGAAATATCTGAAATGTCTTCAAACCTACAAATAAAAACAAAGTCCATAAAGTTAAATTCTTTATTTGCATACAATCCAGGAGGCCATGTTTTATGTGCATAATATTTTTTAGGTAATAGTTCATCAATAACAACTTCTAATTCCTTTGTTAGAAGCAAGCCCAAAGCAACCAAATCTTCTGACGTTATAGCGTCTGGATATAGGAAAGGATATTCTCTAGATAAAGGTAAGCCCCAAGTTTGAAAAAAAGAAAACACCTGTCTCCCAAAAGGACGGTGGCGGAATCTGTCCATAAGAAAAGTAAAAGGGTTAAATAACTTTCTGATAGCAAAGAATTGTAAGTCTATGTTGTCAGCAATTATCCCGCGCAAATCTTCACAGTCTCTGCGAAAGGATTCGGATCTTCTAAGGTATTCCCACCAGTGCGCAATAACTTGAAACTCTTTTCTACCGAGGACTTCCCCTTTCACACGTTCTCTTGCCTTGTCCCAATCAGTTGGCATTGTTCTTTGCATGAGAGTTACGGGATCAGGAAGGTGAAGCCTCACAGTCCCTTGGCAATCGGCCGTCTCGGCAATCACGTCCAGAAAGTATTTTTCCCGAAGTTCTTTTCCAAGTTTTGCAGGGAAGTCCCCCCATACCATCGGTATTCCTGGAAGGTCCTTATCGCAGCCCGCTTCATCAAAGCGGCAAAAAAACCCGTCCGCCAGCTCCGCAAAGATGACTTTGGTTCCATCCACCTTGCGGAAGTGAATCTTCATTCCCCAACCCCCGTCGTTTTTGTTTGCTCAAATGGGATGACCTTTCCGTCGCTTTTTGCTGCTTTGGCGGCTGTATCCAGCTGTTGGACAGCCCGGCGCGCAAGTCCGTTCCCTACGTGGGCATAACGTTCTGTCATCCGAAGCGTTGCGTGACCCAGAAGTTCCTTAACCACGGGGAGGGGGGTTCCTCGTTCGACAAGCTGGCTTGCAAAGCTGTGACGGAGGCTATGAAAACAAAGCTTGTGCCTTGGGTCTTCCACCCCGTCGTTCATTCCAAGCGCAGTGATTGCCCGGTCAAAGGCATTGGAAACGGCCTTCAGCTTCTTTCCGTTGCCGTCTTTAAAGACTAGTTCAGCCCCGTTGCCACCCGTCCGCGGCCGCCGTTTCAGCATGGCTTTGACTTCCGAGGTCATGTAGGCGTGGCGGTCCCGCCCACCCTTGGGATCACGGATAAGAAGCTGTTCCCGCATGAAGTCCACGTCCGCCCATTGAAGGTTGAAAATTTCCCCGGCGCGAAGTCCGCAGCGCAGGGACAAAAGGCAAATGTCATGCAATTGTTCGGACCGCTTTTTCAATTCTTCCAAAAGGTCGGCGGCTTCGGCGTCGGAAAGAAATCGCTTCCGTTCATTTGACACCTTCGGTTTCTTGACCAGGCGGACAGGGTTTTTTCCTTGGAAAATGCCCAATTGGTCGGCGTGGTTCAGTATTTGCCGCGTTATGGCAAGGCAGTATTCCACAAGGCGGGGACTTCGCCCCCGCTTGTGGCTTCTCGTTTCATCCAAGACTTCTTCACCGTTCGAGGTCTTCTTCCGGCTTTTCGGCGGCGGCGCGTCAAGCAAGGCGTTCTTGATGCGTTCAATATCGGCTTTGCTCACGTCCCGAACCGGAACCGTTCCAATTGCAGGTTCAATCCAATTACGGAAGTTGCGCTCTTCCGCCCGGACCGTTTCGGCGGCCTTGTCCCGTTTGGCCTGGGGGAAGTAATGTTCTTTCCAAAACTCCGTAACCGTCACATTTTTTCGTTTTTCACGTTCCGCTTCCAGCCTTGCAGCTTCGGCGGCCCGCGCCGCTTCCAGGCGCGCCGCTTCCAGCCGTTCCCGTTCGGCGCGCCGTTCTTCGGCCTTGGTCAGGGGACCCTGCCCTTTGGACAAGTTGTTTCGAAATTCTTGCAGCTTCAACCATGCGTGCGTTTCCGTGACCCCTTCACTTTCCCAGCCCAGGCTCATGGTCTTGCGCTTGCCTTCCACCTGGACCCGGCCCCTGAAATAGCGGTCAAATTTCAGGCCATGTTTCCGCGTTCCATGTCGGTAGAATTCAAGGCCCCGGTGACCCGTCTTTTCCCATTTCTTGGTGGCCATTTGCTACCTCCCGCTTCTGTCCCGTTTCGGTGTCCCGCTTCTTTTGCGACTGTCCCGCTATTGCCTTCCGAAAAGTTCAATTAGTTCAAAATGTTGCCCCAGAAGTCCCGGATGTCCCGCTTTTTCTGGATATATCCCCCCCAGTTATGGCCATATGGAAGCCGTTTGAAGACGGTTTCCCCAGGGGGAAAGTTTTTGACCATTTTTTGACCATTTTTGGCCGGAAGTGTAGGGCAATAAAGGGAAAACTCGGGAACGTTTTAAAATATTCTGCTGAACCTATTCTCCATATATTACAATGAGTTGTCAAGTTTTTAGGAAAAATCAGGAAAAGGCAGGAAAGGCGAAAAAACCGTCAAAAAAAGACTGAAAATCCCCGTGTCGGCGGTTCAATTCCGTCCCTCGGCACCAGTAGAATCAAAGGGTTAGGCCAAAAGGCCGGTACCCTTTTTTTATCCCGCTCCACCTGGTCCCCACTTTGTCCCCACTTTTTCGAACACGGGACACAACAAAGCCCCTCGGGTTTCCCCAAGGGCTTTCGTCTTTCCTGCCACCCCGGTTTTAATGCATCTTCAACCGAGGGCCAGCTTTCCACCCCTTCGGCGTTTCTCGCCCTCTTCCTGCGCCCTTCCTCTGCCCAATGCCCCCTTTTTCGTTGTCCCAGGCGTTACACGTTGCTATTCTTATAGAAACGATTTGGGTTCAAGGATTCCTGAAAGTCCGCCAATCCGCAGTGCAAGGGTTCATCCTCTCAGTATGGAATCCTTCTCACCAAGGCTTCTTGCCGTTTCGGCCAATTACAAATCATAATCCCCTTTGACGCTTGAAGGAGACGACCCATGAGCCGAAAAGCCTTCTATCTCGCCTGTACAGGATTCCTCATCTTGGCTTTTTCCGGAACAGGCCACGCAGCCCCCTTCCCGGACACGGGTGAAGTCAAGTGCTATGAGAATTGCATGGAGATCCCGTGTCCGTCTCCCGGCGAGCTGTTTTACGGGCAGGACGATCAGTATCCGCGGTTGTTCGGTCGTATACCAAGCTTGGACATGGTGGCGTCGAATTGCCCGATTTCGCCATCCAGGCATGAGTGTGGGTCATGACCCAGGACAAAGGACACCGGCCTCGTTCGGGAGATCAAGACTGATGCCGACAAGAATGATTCGTACACTTGGGATGAACCCCCTGATTTTTCTTGCTCCCCTTCTTGGGAAAACCCTGAATCCGTGAAACGACGGCTATCATTTTATTCCGAATTGGTCCGTAACTAGTGGATAATGTATGCAAAGTCTGCGATAGTGTTTCCTGTTGTCAATTCACTGAACCGGTGAGGGCTATGCAGAAAATCAGCATCGAGAGATCGGAAAGCGAGTTTTATACCGCACATTCCGGGTTGTCGCTTGTGGGACTTCTCATCAACCGGCACACGGATTTGTGCCGGAGGGCGGATTTGACTGTAGCGGGGACACCGAGCGTGTCTCATTCGGATGTGTTGAAGAGTTACCTGGGACTGCTTTGCGTGGGGGATTCTATCTTGGACAGGTCAATTACTCTTCAGGGAGTTACATGGAAGAACAAATTTAGGGCAAGGGGCTTTAACAACAGAAGGAATTGATATTAAAACCTTCTATATTCTAGGTCTTGATGATCTAGATATTAAAACATCAATTTGTTTGGCGCGCAAAAGATTCTCACAAAGAAATATAGGCACAGTATTTCAGGAATCAAGAATGGATGATCGACGTGATTTGGATAACATATTCTTTGATTCTTTAAACCTGACGCGTAGTGAGCGTGAAGCTGTATATGAAGCGGTTGTTCATCAAGTAGAGACCCGCATGAAAAAGGCAGAGAGCCTCAATCCGAAGAACCGCCGCAAGCATTTAGCCGCCGCAGAGAAGGCCTGTGGCGTCTGGGCCGGAATGCCGGAGGAAGAAGACAACGGAGAATAGGGGATGACCGGGACGCTCTCGGAACCGGTCATCCCTTCCCGAAACCCCGGTCGCCCGGCCCGAAACAACGTGAGCGGAGGGGGTGGTCACGCCGGGGATCCTGCAGTATTATGACCCATCGGAGGCATTATGAAAAAGCACCGGTTCAATGTGTTGATTGAGCGGGATGAAGACGGCTATCTGGTGGCTTCGGTCCCGGCCCTCAAGAGTTGCTATACCCAGGCCAGGACCTGGGAAGAACTGCTTCCCAGGATCAGGGAAGTCATTGCACTCTGCCTGCAGGAAGAGGAACCGTTGGTTTTGCAGTTCGAAGGGGTGCAGCAGATCGAGATCGAGGCATGAGCCGCCTCCCTACGGTGAACGCCCGCCAAATGATCCGGTTTCTGGAACACCTGGAGTTCCGGAAAAGCCGGCAGCACGGCAGCCATATCTTTTTCCGCCATCCGGACGGTCGCACCGTCACGGTGCCGGTGCATTTCGGAGAAGACCTGGGCCGAGGCATTACCAACAAGATGCTGCAGGACGCCGATGTGTCCCGCCAAGACTTTCTGGAATGGCTCCGAAAAGAGAAGGGATAACCATGCCCGCCCACGACATTATTGACAACCGCCAGGAGAAGCTGGCGGACCACATCAACCGGATCCTGGGGTCCACTGAAGCGGCGCGATTTGCCGTGGGGTATTTTTTTCTTTCGGGTCTTACCTGCATTGCCGAAAAACTGGCCGGAATCAACGAACTACGGCTGCTCATCGGGAACACCACCAACCGGGAAACCCTGGAGCAGATGGCTGAGGGGTATCGACGGCTGGAACTGGTGGCCGAGGCGGTGGAGACGGAGGCCTACCCCAAGCGCACCGAAGCCAAACGCATGGCCGGCGAAACCGCCGAGAATCTCCGGACGGGTCTGGAACTGATGGACCAGACGGATGAGGGCGAGACCCTGGTCAAGACGCTGGCGCACCTGATCGAGGAGAAGCGGCTCAAGGTCCGGGTTTATACCAAAGGGCGGCTGCATGCCAAGGCCTACATCTTCGACTACGGTCCGGTCTTCGACGACCGGGGCCGGCGGGTGGAACGACACGAACAGGGGATCGCCATTGTGGGCTCATCAAACTTGACGCTCTCCGGCGTCACCCACAATACGGAACTGAACGTGGTGGTCCAGGGCAACGACAACCACGCGGAGTTGGTGCGCTGGTTTGAACGGCTGTGGGACGAGTCGAGGGACTTCGACGAGACCTTGATGCAAGAGATGCGGCACTCCTGGGCTCTGGCCCCTGTCAGCCCCTATGACATTTATATGAAGACGCTGTATGCCCTCGTAAAGGACCGCCTGGAAGGGGAGGACGACCGTGACATCCTGTGGGACGACGAAATTACCAACCGGCTGGCGGACTTCCAAAAGGTGGCGGTGCGCCAGGCGGTCCAGATTATCCGCGATTACGGCGGGGGATTCGTGGCCGACGTGGTGGGTCTAGGAAAATCTTACATCGGCGCAGCCATTATCAAGCACTTCGAACGCACGGACCACGCCCGGCCCCTCATCATCTGCCCGGCGGCGCTGGTGGACATGTGGGAGCGGTATAATGAGGTCTATCACCTGAACGCCAGGGTGCTCTCCATGGGGTACCTGCGGGAGGATACTATCGGCGCGGTGAATCTTCTGCTGGACGACGTGAAGTGACGGGATCGGGACTTTGTGCTGGTGGATGAAAGCCACAACCTGAGGTATCCGGACACCCAAAGATACAAGGTGGTGCAAGCCTTTCTGGCCACCGGCCGGCGCTGCTGTTTTCTCACAGCCACCCCGCGCAATAAGAGCGCCTGGGATGTCTATAACCAAATGAAACTGTTTCACCAGGACGATAAAACCGATCTGCCCATTGACCCGCCGAACCTGCGGGAATATTTCCGGCAAATAGAGAAGGGCAAGAGAAAGCTGCCGGATGTATTGGCCAACATTCTTATTCGACGGACCCGAAATCATATCTTGCGTTGGTACGGCTTCGATGCCGAGACGCATGCGCCGATCGCTCCCTCTCGCTTCAAGGAATATCAGGAGGGTAGGAGGCGGGCTTATGTGATAGTGGGAGGGCGTCACCAGTTTTTTGCCAAACGCGAACTGGAGACCATAGAGTACAGCATCGAGGATACTTACCAGGGGCTTTACCAGCAGTTGCGGGGTTATCTCGGCAAAGCAGGCAAGGGACAACCTTTGAAGCCTTCAGCCGACCAACTCACTTATGCCCGCTACGGTCTGTGGCATTACGTGGTCAAGGACCGGCAAAGGCGGGAGCCGTATGTTAGTCTGCACCGGGCCGGGGCCAATTTGTGCGGCCTGATACGGGTGTTGCTCTTCAAACGGTTCGAGTCCAGCGTCTACGCTTTCAGAGAGACGGTCCGAAGGCTCCTGCGGGTCCATGCATCTTTCCTGGCTGCTTTAGACCAAGGAATTGTGCCGGCCGGCGATGAAGCCCAAACCATTCTTTATGAATCGGACTTGGCGGAAGAAGCGGATCTCGTTTCCGCCCTGCGGGAAGTTTCCAGGCGCTATGACGCGCACGATTTCGATCTGGATCGCCTGAAGGAGCACTTGGCCCATGATATTGAGATGCTCAAGAAGATCTTGGGGTTGGTAGAGCCCATCACCCCGGCCGAAGACGCCAAACTGCAAACACTGAAGAAGTGGCTGGAAAAGGAAACTCTGAGAGAAGGCAAACGGCTGATTTTCACCCAGTATGCCGACACGGCCCGTTACCTGTATGAGAACGTAAACCCCGGCGGCGATCGGGATGATATCGATGTCATCTATAGCGGCGACAAAAGCAAAGCCCGCATTGTGGGACGCTTTGCGCCCAAAGCCAATCCGGAGTACCGTTTCACGGCTGGGGAAAGCGAATTGATGACCGTGATTGCCACGGATGTTCTGGCTGAGGGGTTGAACCTCCAGGACTGCGACAAGATCATCAACTACGATTTGCATTGGAACCCGGTGCGGCTCATCCAGCGGTTTGGACGGATTGACCGCATCGGTTCCGACTTTGAGGTCATCTATGGCTTCAATTTTCTCCCGGAGGCCGGGATTGAAAAGAATCTGGGGCTGACCCAGACACTTCATAACCGCATCCAGGAAATTCATGACACGATTGGTGAGGACTCGGCGATCCTGGACCGCACGGAGCAACTGAATGAAAAGGCCATGTATGCGATCTACGAGAAAAAGGAAGGGCAACTGAGTCTGTTTGAAGACGAAGAAGACGAGTTCATTGATCTGAACGAAGCCGAGGAAATCCTCCGGCAGTTGCGCAAGGAAAGGCCTGAGGAATATGAAAGGATTGCCAATCTTAGAGATGGCGTCCGCACTATGAAGCCGGCTGACCGGAAAGGTTTCTTTGTCTTTTGCCAAGCGGGCCGGTACCAGCAGTTGTTCTTACTGGATGAGAGCGGAGAAGTGCTTAGCAGGGATATACCCCGCATTCTCACCGCCATCAAGTGCGGCCCGGATCAGAAAGGAATGGCGCTCCCCAAGGGTTACAACGCGGTCATCATGCGGGTGAAGCGGCAATTTGCAGAAGAAGTCAAACATCGTCAGGCGGAGCGGGAACATACCTTAAGTTTGACTCAAGGACAACGGTATGTACTCAGGGAGTTGCGCGTTTTATTTGGGGCAATTACGGACGAAGACGTCAAGGCGCAGATCAATATCCTGGAGAGAGCTTTTCGCGGGCCGATGACCGTGGCAATAAACAGAGAACTCAACAGGCTCCGGCGAAATGGGATAGCCGGCGAAACGCTGTTAAAAGCGTTGGCGAACCTTTATCACCAACACAATATGAGGGAGTGGCTTGACCGGCGGACCCTCCAGCTTGAAGGGCATGAGATACCAAAGGTTGTTTGTAGTGAGGGATTGAGCCAAGTTCTTCCTGACACACAGCCTTAAGAATACACGTGTACTTTGCTCTACAGTTTCTCTGGACACCGAATCGGGGTGGGAACGAACGAACAGAAGAAGGGCTCCGGATATCTGAGAAGCGAGGTGCGCCGCTCAGTGGCTTATGACCGGGATGCGGCCAAAATGTACGGAGTGTCCATTCTACGGTGAACCCACCGGCGTGCCGATCGGGTTCCTATCAGTCAGGTCCCCAAGAACCGGTACACAATGCTGAGGTTACACCCGGAGCCCGGACAACGGAACGACGAGGGTATGTTCAATTCGTCGCGTCGAGTATGAACAAAACCCCGGCAATGGACCTCTTTGAGCCGGAGTATTCACGTGGGGGGGCTGACCCCCGAGGGGGGAAAAAGAGGGTCCCGTTGGGGCCGTCTTCAGCGCCGGGTTGACTGGAAACGGAGGGTTGAGATGTTGTCGCTGATGGATGACTCGCCGCAAAGAAACAAGGCCGCGGCAAAGGACTTGTCGTTCGAGATCGAATTTCCGCTCCGGTGAGGCGCGTGGGAGGCGGGCGAAATGCCGACGCGAGTCTTCCCGTAACTTTCCTTCTCGTGACACCGCAGGAACGGTGTCACGAGGGGAACTATTGCCTCAATACCCGAATCAATTTTCCTCAGCGAAACGACATGCGTTTGCACCGGTGTTACGAGCTATTGATCGCCTCCATCAATCCGGCAAGAAATAAACGTCCGCCTTCATCCGGCTCCATGCCGATGTCAAACGTAAGGCTTCGAACCACAACATCTCCCACACGCAGTGTAACGGATCTTGTGGCATTGGAAGGGTAAATGAGGAACGCATTCTTCGTTTTCATGCTTACCGCGTATGCCACTATCTGATGGATATCGGCGTCTTCTGGCTTGTGGTTCCTCTTGTATTTGGCGTCCATCACAGCGAGCACCTCATCTGAGCTGGCATCCCATAGCACAAGGTCGATGCGAAAAGAGAAAGCACCGCTTTCATCAAGACCGGCACGGTGTTGCGGCGTCAGCTTCATATTCCTCGGAATATTCCCTCTCAGCCATTCTCCCATAAAGGATTCGAACAATGCCGGCATATTCAGGACAAAAGGGATAAACTCACGATCTCCCGCCTCTATTCGAGGCCCGCAATGCTCAAGGAAGAATCTACAGAGCCCGTGCATCGGCCTGTAATCCTCGTTCAGCGCATGATACAAGAGGTTTACGCAATCGCAGGCATCCATCCACGTTACCTGCACCATACCTGAAATGGCTCGATAAGCCTGCCCGACCTGCCTTCGCACGTCCTCCCGTTTGAGCCCGAACCGTGGCAGCAGAAACAAGGTCCACGCCAGAATGCGATTGTCAATGAGGTCGGCGGTATGCTCTTCATACTCGCATTCTAACCTTGCGGACCCCCGCATTGATGCGCGCAGCGACGGCACAAACAGGACCCTTCCCCTCAGGTACGGAAGGGATTGCTCTTCCCGGATATAACCCCGGTACAGGCCCTTTCGAGCCCTGTCAATCACCCTTTTTGCGAGGACAGAGACCAGGTGTTCGAATAGATCGTTCAGGGAATCAACGCCGGTAATCCCTTTCAGGAATTGAAAAGACTTCAGGTCATAAGCGTATTCCAGCATGCGGAACAGGTTTACGACAGGGACCTTTGGCAGAATCTGGAGAAGCCTTCCATCAGAAATAGGAATTTGCCCCACGCAGCTTTTGAACTGCAATGTAAAGCGATACTCGTTCAGCCTCCTTGGCCTTGGAAATTCTATCCTTATGTGTTCCCCATGCTCCTTATAAAGCCACAAGGCAGTGGCTTCATCGAGATCGCTTCCAGGAATCTCCAAAGGCTCCTCTTCCTTGAGTGTAATAACATTCATTTCAGTTTACACCCACTCGCTCAGCTTGCCTTCGAGAAGCGTAGCCCACCTAAACGGCTTTACCTTGTCAGGCGGGTCGTAGAAGAATTCCTCAAGATAGGGCTCAATCTCGCCCATCCAGATGTCAGGCAGGTGTTCTCTGAGCTTGTTATCATCCCTCATGAAAAAGGATATCCCAATTTCATAGTTCGGGTCGTTAATTGCCTTGTTGATTTCCTTCAGCACGCTGATTAGGCCGTCAGCTGGGTGTTCTTTGGATTCTAAATGCTTCTTCAGAACCTCATAGTCGGGCTTGAGGCGGATAAAGGAAAACCTGCGCCTCAGAGCATGGTCGACAAGGGCAATCGACCTGTCCGCTGTGTTCATGGTTCCTATGATGTAGACGTTTTCCGGGATTTTGAACGGCTCGCCGCCGGCCGAGAGGGGAATCTCCTGATCTCTGTACTCCAAGAGGTACATCAGCTCCCCAAACACCCTGGCAAGATTGCCCCTGTTGATCTCGTCAATGATTATTATGCAGGGATCCTCTGTAAACTCAGAGCGGCCGCAAAATTCCTTGAAACGGCCTGCCATGAGCGTGTAGTTCAGCTTGCTGTCTGTTACTTCAGGCCGGATTCCCTGGACAAAATCCTCATAGGCGTAAGCCGGATGAAACTGGACTATCTCCACGAGACCTCTTTTCTCGGAAACAAGGAATCTTGCTAGCCTCTGGGCCAAAAAGGTCTTGCCCATCCCGGGTGGACCTTGAAAGATGATGTGTTTTTTCCGGAGCGTTATCCTCTGCCATTGTTTGATTTGTTCCTCTAAAATTCCGGTTTCCCGGACGAAGTCCGTCAAGCTGTAGCGAGGCTGAATCGGCGGCCTGTTGTCTGGAAAGAGCTGTTCCAAGGTTTCGAATTCACTTCTTGTCAAGGGGACGATGGTTTTTCCGAACTTGCCCTTGAATTCATTGGGTATCGGAATTTCGTTTTCGCTCACCCTGTAATAATCCACGTCGACCGTGTGCTTGTATTCCTTCCGTTCCGGCCTGAATTTGTATCCGCTCTTGACAACCCCCAAGGCGAGCAACCGGCTTTTTCCTTTATTGGTAACGAATCTGTCTCCGGGCTTGAGGTTCATGAAGTTCCAGAGTTGGTTGGAATGGATTTTTATCTTCTCATTGCTGAACCCTGGACATTTCTTCTTAAATAGGTCCAACAGTTCCGCTTCGGTCATGCCGGACAAGTCAAGGTCCAGTTCGGGAAATTCTACAGCGGCGAGCGAGTCGTCCCGTAACTCTTCCCATAACCTTGCGTTTTCACCGGGTGCAATCTGCCAGTAATTGTTGTATTCTGGCTTTTTTATGGTTAAGGCTTCTACCATTTTCCGGCCTTCCTCCTCCGCTGCGATTGTATGCAGAAACAGGTCTGTTTCAAGAAAGGTCAGATTGAGGTCAGGCTTCAAATTTTTCAGTTGTTGGTGAGCCTTTATGACATTCTCATAATCTGCCCCGTGGGAGCCTCTTTTGTCATGGAGTGTCCAACCAAGGACCTTAAATCCTGACTCAGTCTTCTTGTTCCATAGGCAGTATTTGTTTAGATTAAAATCCATTAAAAGGGAAGTAACTATCGCTCTTCCAAATCCACGTATCTTGCGTTCGCCGTTCAATACTGAATTGATGCGCTCTCTAATATTAATACCTTCATCCAAAATGTACATCAGTGTTTCACGAAATCGTTGTATATCCCGTATTATCTGATACTTGTATATTGGAACAAGTTTTCCTTTTCCTCCGGCATCGCTATCATAATATTCCATAAATAGTTGTTCGAGCTCGTCGTCGGGCATGCGTTGTATCAGATCGGGCTGAATCCATTCATGGTTTTTTTCATAGGCTTTTCTGCGCTCTTCAGCAAACGCCTTATTGGTCTCTGACTCATGGGCAAACCATTCCAGTAGAGACTTTAGCTGGTCATCACACATACCCATTTTGGCGCCTCTTCTGTTCGTGTCCATGCTGGCTTCGCATCCCCTTGCGAATTATGTTGTTGCGTTCCCGTTGTTCAGCACATTTCCCCGGGCACCGAATAGAGATGGAAAATCATGAATTCCATGAACTCGCCCAAAGTTTAAAGCCCGAAGTTCAAATTCAGACAGGCGAAGATAGCCCGGGGCGCCCCAATACTCGCACCTCGATACGACATGCCGCGGCGAGGGCTCGCGCAAATGGCCCCGGCGCCACTTCTTGAGGCCCGATACGGCGGCAATACGCGCAAGTTTCGAGAGCATTTGTCGGATTTCGCGTCTCGCCATGTAAAGTGAACTCCACACCGGTCAGGTTCATTATCCTTCCATAAGCCGTATCGTTCAAGGGCCAAAAACCCATCCCAACGGACACGACCTTGCGGGCGGCTCCGCCATGGGGGCCTCCCGAACCACGCGAAAAACATCTTCAGTTCTATCAGGGTCCGCACGATAAGGAGGATACCGAATAGAAATCCATCACCATTCAGGAGGGGATCACCCATGCATCCAAAACGCAGGACCGTCTTCATGGTGTTGTGGGCCGTTTCGCTCGGCCTGTTGCTTTTATCGTCGCCTTCGCTTGCCGTCCTGACCCAGGAGGAGCACCATGTCGATGACATCGACGTGCAGACCACGCAACTGGTGGTCATCGTTTCCGCCGGGGTTTTCGACGTCTACCAGGAGGAAGAGCTTTCGAAGCTCATGCGGGACGAGCCCACTTCCCCGACGCACACCTACGACTCGTTCGACCAGGTTTCCGCAGATGTCTCCATCAATGTCGTCTATATAGTCGACGATTCCGTGTTGGATGCGTTGCCCTCTTCCACCATCGACGCCTTGAGTGCGTGGGCCGCCGCGGGAAGCTTTATCGGCGTCTACGGCGACGGCGCGCACATGAGGGAAGTCCTGAACATCACGGACGAGACGGACAAGGCCTGGATTTCGGACCCGGTTCCCACCGTCTTTTTTACCTACGGGGTTCCGGACGGCTCCCGGGAAGACCTGCTGATCTCGCTGGAAACCCATCCCACCCCGGGCAGTATCCTCTCCGTCGTCATCGACTGGGTCCACTGGATCTTCGAGAAACACCAGAGAGTCCCCCAAAGCGACGGGGCCTGGAACGCCACCTACTCCAAGGATTGGAGAGGCAACATGGACGGCGGCTCCTACCGGTTTCTGGTCAACGTGTTCAAACTCAATACAACCAATCCGAGCTACGATTGGTACCGGGTGGACACGAGCTACCAGTCCGCCATAACGAGCTATAAGGCGGATACGGGGCGCTGTGGATGGTTCACCTATTCCATGAACCTGACCGCCCAGGTGGATACGTCCAACGGCGGCATGCTCTACGAGTACATGCCCACCGGCACGGTTTCCAACCGAACGGAAGGGTTCAGTATCGGAGGGTCGCTGGAAACCGGCGGCGCCGGAATGTCGGCTTCCTATTCCATGTCGTACGATACTCCCGATGTAACCATTCAGGACACGACCAACTACGTCACGAACACGGCCAAATGGCTCATCTCCATGGTCGGGCCCAATTACACCTGGTATCCGTTCTACAGTGAGCCCGCCAATGTGGCGCGCAGTTCCTATCAGGTTCAGCCGAGTCTTATCGTCCAGGTCCCCAAGAACCAGAGTATGAAGCTGAGCCTGCACCCGGAGATCGGACAACAGAACGATGAGCTTACGTACTATTTCGTCGTACTGAGCGTGAAATCAAAACGCATGTACTGGACTTCGTCCAACCTGAACATCCAGGTGGGGCCGTAACCGCCTGCCCCATGGTGATTATCCACGGGTAGGAGGACCCTTGGGGCCCTCCTACCCATTCCGTTCCCGCCCCGTCCCAGAATGCCATTCCGGAAGCGCTTCCTGTTGACAACAGCCCCCGAATCTCCCGATACTGATACGTTATCCGAACCGCGCGGAAAGGAAAGGGCGACTCATGCTTCAAAAATCGGCGGCCGCAATCCTCTTGCCGGTGCTGTTCCTTGTCCTGACGGCGGCGACTACGGCGGCGGAACCCGAAACGGGGCGGCGGCTTCCCCTCCAGGAGGCCCTGTTTCGCGGGCTCGAGCGCAATTTCGACCTGCAGGCCGAGCGTCTCAACATCCCCATGGGGCGCGAGGACGTCCTTACCGAGGAGGCCCGCTTTGATCCCGCGGCCGATATGGGCGTTTCCGGGGCCGCCGAAACTACCCCCACCGCCTCGGATTCCTTCGACGACGCCTACGACCGGCGCCGGCGATATGGAGCCACGGCCGGCCTGGGCAAGGAATTCCGCACGGGTCTAGACGTCCGACTGGGACTGGAAACCGGGAGCCTGAGCCACAATGCCGCTTCCGTCGGACTGGATCCCGAATACCGCACCTTCCTGGTGCTCGACTTCACCCAACCTCTGTTGCGGGATTTTGGTACGGCCGTGAACACCACGGATCTGCGTCTCGCCGATCAGCGCCTCGAGCAGGCCCGCTTCGGCTATGTCGATCGGGCCCAACGCCTGGTGGAAGCTATGGAACGGGCCTATTTCGAGTTGGCCCGGTCCCACGAAATCCTGCGCCTGCGCATCGAATCCCGGGAATTGGCCCGGGAACTGCTCGAAGGAAACCGGATGAAGTTCGAAGCCGGTATTGTACCCATTACCGAGGTGCAGGAGGCGGAGACCGCGGTGGCCGCCCGCGACGAGCAGGTGGTCTTCGCCCGCCAGCAGATGGAAACCGCCGCCAACCGATTGAAGGAGCTTCTGGCCGTCGGTCACGATGACCCGTTGGCCGCCGAAGTGCTCGTCACCGAGTCCCTGCCCGGCGTCGACCAGCCTTGGCCGGCTCTCGAGACGGTCCTGGCCGCGGCCCTGGCGGATCGTCCCGACCTGGAACGGCAACGGCTGGAAACCGTCAGCCAAGATATCCGCCTGGCCTACTACCAGAACCAGAAACTGCCGCGCCTCAACCTGGAAGCTTCCCTGGGGATCAACGGTCTTTCCGGGGAACTGACGGATCCCGGGACCCGGGGCGGTCGAGCCAACCGGGGCGATTTCTGGCGATCCTTCGACCAGGCGGCAAGCGGTGACGGCTATGCCTGGTTCGTCGGGCTGCGTTTCGACTATCCGCTGGGAAACCGCGCCGCCGAAGCCCGGTACCGCCGGGCCGGACACGAAAAACGACAGGCGCTCTACGCATTGAAGGGCCTGGAAAACACGGTGGAAACCGAAGTACGGAACGCGCTGACGGCCGTGGAACGCAGTTTCGAGCGGGTGCGGGTGGCCGAGCGGTTCCAGGAGCTGGCCGACATCACGTTGAATCAGGAGATGGAACGCCTGCGCGAGGGACTCACGGACACCTTCCGCATTCTGGATTTTCAGGATAACGTCATCGAAGCCCGGGTGCGCAAAACCGATGCCCTGCTGGATTTCAACCAGGGATTGAGCAGCCTGTTCCGGGCTATGGGGGCCAACCTGGAACGCCGCGGCATCCTGCACCCGTTGAAGGAAATGGAGACGGCTCATGCCCGGAACTGAGCGTACCCTGCTGAGGCTTCTGTGCGTCCTCTGTTTCCTGCTGCCGCCTTTGGGCGCCTGCGGCGACCGCGGCCGGGAAGCGCCTCCGGTGGAACAACCCGCGGCGCCCGTGCTGCTGGGCGAGGCCGTGGCCCGGCGGGTCGAACGTACGCTGGAACAGGTGGGCAGCCTGACGGCTGGCCAGGAGGTGACCCTGCGCACGGAAGCCGAGGGGCGCGTGGTGGAAATCGCCTTTCAGGAGGGGCGCCCGGTGCGCCGGGGAGACGTGCTGGTGCGCCTGGACGCCGCCAAGGTTCGGGCCGACATCGCCCATCTCGAAGCACAATTGGCCGAACTGAATGCGCGGCTGGAAAACAAGCTGCGCACCCTAGAACGCAATCGTCCGTTGCTGGAGCGGCGGTTGATCTCGCGTTTGCAGTTTGATAACCTGGAAACGGAAATCGCCGAAACACGGGCCCAGATCGATCAGGCCCGGGCCCGTCTCGCCCGGGAAAAAGTGCGCCTGGCCGATACGGAAATCCGCGCCCCCTTCGACGGGGTGACCGGTGTCCGCACCCTTTCGCCGGGCGACTATCTCAAGGTGGGGGACCCGGTGGTGACGGTCATCGATCTCGACCCGCTGGAGATTTCCTTTCAGGCGCCGGAACGGTTCAAACCCAAATTCTCCCTGGATCAGACGGTGAATCTGCAGGTGGCTCCCTATCCGGAGCGTATCTTCACCGGCCGGATTTCCTTCATCGCCCCGAGAGTGGATGAGGCCACCCGCACGTTTCAGGTCAAGGCGCGGGTGGCCAACGACGAGCGCCTCCTCAACCCGGGCCTGTTCGCCCGGGTGACGGTGGTCACCGACGTCTTCGAAAACGCCGTCACCGTTCCCTGGGAAAGCGTCATCCAGACGGAACAGGAGACCTATATCTACACCGTGGAGGACGGCGCCGCCCGCAAGGTTCCCGTGCGTCTGGGGCGGATCACGCCCCAATGGGCGCAACTGCTGGAAACGGACCTGACGCCGGGGACCGCCGTGATCCTCGAGGGCAAATTCGCCGCCCGGGACGGGGCCCCGGTGGCCCCGAACCCCCCGGCCGCCGCTCCGGGGAGCCAAAGGTAATCCATGTTTCTGCCCGATATTTCCATCCGACGGCCGGTCACCGCCACCATGCTGGTCCTGGCCCTGGTCATCTTCGGCCTCATCGGTTTCTCGCGCCTGGGCGTGTCCCTCTACCCCGACATCGACGACCCCGTGGTGACGGTCACCACCGTCTGGCAGAACGCCCGCCCCGAAGAAGTGGACAACGAGATCACGGATATCATCGAGGATGCGGTGAGCGGGGTCAGCGGCATCAAGCACATCGTTTCCGAAAGCATGGAGGGACGATCGCGCGTCACCGTCACCTTCGAGCTGGGCAAGGACATCGACGTGGCGGCCCAGGAGGTGCGCGACAAGGTATCGGCGCGGCTGCGCCGACTCCCCGACGACGCCGACATCCCCGTGGTGGACAAGCTCGACATCAACGCCCAACCCATCATGTGGCTGGCGGTGACCGGACAGCGCGCCATCGAGGACCTGACCTACTTCGCCGATGTGCAGATTCGCCCGCTGCTGCAGAAAATCGAGGGAGTGGGCGAAGTGAGCGTGGGCGGCGGCCAGGAAAAACAGGTCCATATCCGGCTGTTGCGCGAACGGCTGGCCGCCTATCGCATCGGGGTCGACGAGGTGATCCAGGCCATCCGCCGCCAGCATCTGGAGATTCCCGGCGGCAAGATCGACTCGCTGGAAAAGGAATTCCTGCTTCGCACGGTGGGGGAGTTCGAAACCGCCGAAGCCTTCAACGACCTTATCGTCACTTACCGGGAAGGCGCCCCTATCCGCCTGGGCCTGTTGGGCTATGCCGAGGCCGGCCGGTTCGAGGATCGGCCCGCCGGCCGGTTTACCCGGGGAGGAGAAACCCAAAAAACCGCGGCCCTGCGTGTCCTGCCGCGTTCGGGGGCCAACGAAGTGGCCATCGCCCGGGAGGTGCGGAGGACCCTCCCCGAAATCCGGGCCATCCTCCCGGAGGGCATGGATGTCCATATCGCCACGGACACCACCCGCTTCATCGAGCAATCCATCGCCGAAATCAAAGCCCAGTTGATCTTTGGAGGCATCGCCGCCGCGCTGGTCATCCTGCTGTTTCTGCAGAACATCCGCACCACGCTCATCAGCGCCGTGGCCATCCCGACGTCCATCGTCGCCACCTTCGCCTGTCTCTACGCCCTGGGCTTCACCCTGAACAATATGACCATGCTGGGGCTGGTGCTGGCTGTCGGATTGGTCATCGACGACGCCATCGTCATGGTGGAAAATATCTACCGGCACCGGTCCGCCCTGGGCAAGGGACCCATGCAGGCCGCCTTCGAAGGCTCCCACGAGATCTCTTTCGCCATTATCGCCACCACCCTGGTGCTGGCCGGCGTCTTTCTCCCCGTGGCCTTCATGGGGGGCATGGTGGGACGGTTCTTCTACGAGTTTGCCGTGACCGTGGCCTTTGCGGTGGCGTGTTCGACCTTCGTCGCCATGACCGTGGCGCCCATGCTCAGCTCACGGTTTCTCGGTCTCGGGGCGGCCCATTGGCGCGCATTCCGCATTTTCGACCGGGTTATGGACAGGGCCTCGAATCTGTACCGCCGGAACATGCGGTACATACTGCGGCGTAGGTTCCTCATGATCCTGGTGGCCGCCCTGGCCTTCGGCGGCGGTGTATGGCTCTATATCCTGCTCGGCCAGGAACTCGTGACCCAGGAAGACCAGGGGCGCTTCATGGTTCGCATCCAGACGCCGTTGGCCTATTCCGTCGAGAAAACGGACAGCGTGTTGCAGCGGGTGGAAGCGCGGCTCAAGGAGATTCCCGAAGTCAGTCATTTCTTCGCCTTCAGCGGCTTCGGAGGCGCCAACCGGGGCATGGCCCTCGTGACACTGGTTCCCCGCAAGGAGCGCCAACGGTCTCAGCAGGATATACAGACCGAGGTGCGCCGTTTCCTGCGGCAACTTCCCGACGTCCGCGGGAACGCCACGCCCATCTCGCCGCTGGGCGGCCGCCAGCGCAGCGAGGATATTCAACTGGTGATCCAGGGACCGGAGCTTACCGTTCTGGACCGGGTTTCCCGCGAACTCATGACCATCCTCGAGGGGGCTGCGGGGTACTCCGGGGTCTCCCGGGACCTGGAAATAGGGAAGCCCGAGGTGCGGGTGCGCATCGACCGGGAAAAAGCCGCCGAGGCCGGGATCAGCGCCGAAAGCATCGCCGCCGCGGTGGGGGCGTTGCTCGGCGGAATCGAGGTGGCCTCCTTCAAGGAGGGCGGCAAGAGCTACGAGGTCCGGCTGCGACTCCAGGCGGAACAGCGGCGGATCCCCGGCGACGTGCAGCGCGTCTACCTGCGGAGCGGCGGCGGGGAACTTCTGGATATGAGCGGCTTCGTCTCCATCGAGGAAGGGGTCGGCCCCAGCGTCATCAACCGCCTGGACCGCCAGCGGTCCGCCACCGTCTACGCCACCCTGGAAGGAGGGAGGCTCCTGGGCGACGCCGTTCCCGAAGTGCGGGCCATGGCCGAAACCCTGCTCCCCGAAGGCTACGCCGTCACGTTCTCCGGCAGCGCCGAAACCTTGGGGGAGACGGGGAAATACGTCCTGTTCGCCCTGCTCCTGGGTACGGTGCTCGCCTATATGGTGCTTGCCGCCCAGTTCGAGAGCTTCACCCAGCCCATGGCCATCATGATGGGGCTGCCGCTCTCCTTTATCGGCGCCTTCGGGTTGCTGCTGCTGCTCGGCAACACGCTGAATCTCTACTCCATGATCGGTCTGGTGCTCCTGGTGGGGCTGGCGGCCAAGAACGGAATTTTGCTCATCGACTACGCGAATCACCGGCGCCGGTCCGGCATGGCTCTGGACGAAGCGTTGGTGGAAGCGGGCGCCACCCGTCTCCGGCCCATTCTGATGACGGCCATTTCCACCATCGCCGGGGTCCTTCCCGTGGCCTTGGGCATCGGGGAAGGGAGCGAAAGCCGCCAGCCCATGGCGGTGGCCATCTCCGGAGGGCTGTTTTCCTCCACCCTGCTGACCCTGGCCGTGGTGCCGGTGATCTACAGCTATCTGGATCAACTGAGCCGGTGGAAGGTCTTCGAACGATTCAAGGGGTGGCTCATGGTGCGCGAGGAGACCCGGTGAGGGGTCTCGATGTTCCCGTGGCATCCCGACGCCGCCGAGTCGAACCGGATGCGCCGTGCGATATTGAAGATTCCTTCAACGGAGATGGACCCTGAAAGGCTCGAAATGAACAACCCCATTCCCGGAAACCTGTTGACCACGGCCATGGCCGTCATGCCCCACACGGACGTGACCCGCGCGCTGGATCTGGCGCTGTCCCTGGATGCCCCCTTTTGGCCCCAACTGCCGCACTACAGCTACTACGAAGACATGTACGTCCAGGCCTCCGAACACTTTCCCGGTATCCTCCTGGACATGGAAAACAGGACCCTGCGCTTTTCCCGGGATAAGTTCGTGGAGGAACTCGAGGAAACGCTGCTGCGATGGGACGACCCGGCGTTCTTCGATATCAGCGAGACCTATTCGGAAGTGTACCATCGTTTTTTGGCGTTGGATCTGTCGGACCGGCCCGCCATCCGGGGACAACTGGAAGGCCCCGTCAGTTTCGGATTCAACGTTTTGGACCCGGAGGACCGTCCCATTCTCTTCGACGATACCGTGCGGCCGTTTATGCTGGATTTCATGGCCCGGCGCTTGAACGTGCAACTGGCCCGGCTCAAAACCCGCAACCCCAACGCCTTCATGTTCGTGGACGAACCCGGCCTGCAATTCCTGTTTTCCGCCATGGCGGGCTACGGCGACGTGAAGGCCAAAGACGATTTGGACGGGTTTTTCGCCCAGGTGGACCGTCCCCGGGGGATTCATCTATGCGGCAACCCGGACTGGGACTTCCTGCTGAATCTGGACCTGGACGTGCTCTCCCTGGACGTGTACACGAACGCGGAGATCTTCGCATCCTATGCGTCCTCCCTCCGGAAATTCCTGGACCGGGGAGGCGTCGTGGTCTGGGGCATTGCGCCCACCGGATTCGAAGCCTTTGCGCAGGAGGAGGTCCCGTCCTTGATCCGGCGGCTGGAAGACGTGTGGAAGGTCCTGGGATCCCGGGGGATCGATCCGCAGGAATGCGCGGCCCGCGGCATGCTGTCCCCGGCCACCTGCTGCCTGGTCAACCCGGACAAGGAACGCACCGTGGAGCGCGCTTTCGGTGTCGTCCGCCAAATGGCGGAAGTGTTGAAGGAAAAATATTCGTGACAGCCCCTTGATAAACCGTATTGCGGGCAGGCTGGTGAACAACGATGCGATGCAAGTCACGCCGAAGGCGTGACCGCAGGTCGCGTTTTGCACCGGCCTGCCGGGAGGATTCATCATGATGCAGAGACCGATAACGGAAAAGATTCATTGGATGGGAGCCGTGGATTGGGACCGGCGGCTGTTCGATGCGCTTATCCCGCTGCCCGACGGCACTTCGTACAACGCGTATCTCGTTCAAGGGAGCGAGAAAACGGCCTTGCTGGACACCGTGGATCCGCCCATGGCGGATGAATGGCTGGCGCAACTGGATGGGATTTCCCGAATCGACTTCGTGGTTTCCCATCACGCCGAGCAGGACCATTCCGGCACCCTCCCCAAGGTCCTGGAACGCTTTCCGCAAGCGAAAGCGGTGGTGACTCCCAAGGCCAAACCCATGCTCATGGATCTGCTGCGCATTCCCGAAAACGCCTTTGTTACGGTGGCGGACGGGGAAACCCTTTCCCTGGGGGACAAGACGCTCCGATTCATCCATACGCCCTGGGTGCACTGGCCCGAGACCATGGTGAGCTATATGGAAGAGGACCGCATCCTGTTCAGTTGCGACTTCTTCGGCTCCCACATTGCCACGGGCGACCTGTTCGTCGTCGATGAAGGCCGCGTGTTCGAGGCCGCCAAGCGATACTTCGCGGAAATCATGATGCCGTTTCGGGCCGTTATCGCCAAGAACCTGGAGAAACTCGAGGCGTACGACATTCGGATGATCGCTCCCAGCCACGGGCAGGTCTACGATAATCCTTCCTGGATCATGGACGCCTACCGGGACTGGGTTTCAGGCGCACCGCACAACCTGGTGGCGTTCCCCTTCGTGTCCATGCACGGCAGCACACAGCGCATGGTGGATCATCTGGCGGACGCGCTGTTGAAAAACGGGGTTCGGGTGGAGCTGTTCAATCTGGCCGTGACGGACATCGGCAAGCTCGCCATGGCGCTGGTGGATGCGGGGACCGTGGTCCTGGGAACCCCCACGGTGCTGGCGGGGCCCCACCCCCTGGCCGCGTACTGCGCCTTTCTGGCCAACGCGCTGCGGCCCAAGGCGGAATTCCTGTCCATTGTGGGTTCGTACGGCTGGGGCGGGAAGACCGTGGAAACCCTGGCCGGAATGATCCCCAACCTCAAGGTGGAGGTGTTGGAGCCGGTGCTGTGCAAGGGGCTTCCCTCGGAGACGGATTTCAAGGCCCTGGACCAACTGGCCGGCGCCATTGCGCAGAAGCACCGGGAGAAGGGGTTCAAGTAAAGAAGCCGTTGGCCGGGTCGGGTGTCGGGATGGGATTGGAACGGACGGCTTGGGAGGGCGGGCGTTGGGAATCCCGGTTGGTTTCCGATAATATCCAGGCAATACGACCGGAAAGCGCTACAGAAAAGCGCCGGAGGCCAGGCGGCCTCCGGCGCCGTAAAGTTCAACGCGCGTACGGTATAAACCAGGGATCCCGGTTCATCAAGTCATTGGACGAGCGTCAGGCAGTCGAAACCCAAGTATCTCAGACCGTCGTAGCTTCTGGCCCGAATCGTCAAGGGTACGGTTTGCCCTGCCTTATAGTTCATTATGAGACTGTTGATGGATGAGGCGGTGAACGTTAGCGCCAAATCCGTAATGCGGTCAATCTTATTAATACGTTTTGTTTTGGACGGACAAGGAATAGTGTTTATGCACTATTTCGGCCATAGAAGCCCACTTCCCCAAGGGGCGTCACCGCTGAAATCGACGACCCCAAAACCCGCTGGATCCGATGCGCGGGGAAACAGGGGCCTTTGGTTGCCGTGTTATGCCTTTTGTTGTTATTTCCAATGGATCGGCAGCACCGAATAGGGCAGATGCTGAGCCGACACTCCCATCAGCGAAAAGGCCACATATTGCAATACGATATCCGGATAAGGGGGGCTCACTTGGATATACCCGATGCTCCCCGCGACCGGCGGCGCGACAACGGATACATCAATTACGTGAAGCTGTCGCTCGCCCTCCAGAGTGAGAGGAACCGAAACAGCGTTTTCGTCCGTGTCCCAAAAGAGACACAAAAGCGTGACAGGTCCCGGAACGTCCCCCCAAAATATGAGCTGGGTTCCTCCCGCCTCCAGGTCAAACGGGAACAGTACCGAATCTCCCAGACTTATGCCATACGTATCCACACCACTCAAGTTCGGGCTCATGAGAAAGTCCATCCCTCCGGAATCATAAACCAATTCGTGACTTTGTAACGGCAGCACCGGTATGGATGTTTTGCCGGTCGTGGTCATGGGAGGGGGCGGGTTCTTGACGGGCGCCTTGCCGATAGGGGCGAATGTCGAGTTTTTGGTGGTCACCAAGACCGCCTTAGCCGATAAGTCCATGCTTGATGCGCCAATTGCCTTTGGCCGGTCGGCCAACACCACAAAGCATGGGACTCCAAAAACCATGGCCTGTTGCGATGGAGGTAACGCCGCAGATACGAAAGCGTGCATATCCAGCACATGAACGTCTCCGGGAGTCAGATCAAAGGAACCGTCATATATGTACTGGCCTTGATTGTTGAAAATAGAAAAATCAACTGTCTTAGAACTACCCCCTGGAATGTTATACACACTGATTATGGTATTAATGGAGTTATTTTGTTTTGTCATTATATAGGGTACTATACACCCTCTATCAGGTATATCGAGCTGCATTCCCATACAACTCTCGAAACCATGTAGTGCCATTACACAGGTAAGAACTAAGAATAAACATAATACCAGGCAAGTCCTGTTCATAGTATGTGCTCCTTACCGAGTCATGCGATACTATGTTGAGTTTAGTGAAGACATAAACTCGATCTATCCATCCCGGTACCTACAATTCTCCTTTCCGTTGCTCATCCAACGAATCCCTTGTGAACTCAATCCGAAATTACCGAGTTTAGTTGTAGGCGAGAATCCCCTAATCCGTCAATAGCATTTTCCGGCTTCTTGGATTACCTCGGCGGCGACTCTATTCCACTAACGATGAGATCCAAGTCTCGCCAAAGGCGTGAAAGCACATTGCGTTTTTCAACGGCCGGTTACCCATCATGGAAAGGGGTTGAACACCATGGTGCCCGTATAGTTCTGATTCGTCTGGCTCGTGGTGACGTTGCTGTAGGTGCGGGACGTTGGGCTGAAGCCGTAGTTGGACTTGGACGGCGTCACCGCGCCGGACCAGCCCGAGGGAACGATGCGGGAATAGTCTCCCTGGGCGTCCGTGGTGACGGTTCCCTCGAGGCCCGAAAAGGTCAAGGTGACGCCGCTCATGGGGCTGCCTTCCGCGGTCAAAAACGTCACCTTGCCCGAAATGCCGAATACGGCCGTGTAGGTGACGGAGCCCGTATAGTGCTGATCCGTCTGATGGGTGACCACGTTGGCGTACGTGCGGGAAGTCGGGCTGAAGGTATATTCCCCCTTGGAGGGCGTGACCGTGCCGGACCACCCCGATGCAACGGTTTTGGAATAGTCCCCCTAGGCGTCCGTCTCGGCGGTTCCGGCGTCGTCGGAGAAGGTCAGGGTGACGCCGGTCATGGGAACGCCCAGAAACGTCACCGCGCCCAGAATCTGAACCGTCGCCGCCGGGGTCACCTCGATGTAGGCCATGCGAAGAGTCAGGTCGCGAAAGAGTCCCGCCGCCACGGAACGGCTCACGTCATAGACTCCCGCTTCCGCGTACGTATGGAGCGGGTTTTCTTCGAGGCTCGTCTCCCCGTCCCCGAAGCACCAGGCGGGAGATGAAACGGGTACGGTGGACGTGTCGGTAAACTGGACCGCCAGCGGCGCCGGGCCGGATCGGGGCGCCGCCTCGAAATCGATATCCAGAGCGGGCGGTGGGAATGCTTTCTGTATGAAATAGTCGAAGTTCCAATTGGCCAAGGGGCCCAGGGAGGCCGGGCCGGCGGAGAAGACGGAGATGGAACCCTCGCTCTGATCCAGGAACTCGAGGCGGATTTGTTCGCTCCCGAGCCCGAGGCACGGGGCTTCGAACAGTCGTTCCGTGGGTGCTCCCAGGAAGGCCTCGAACCAGGCTCCGTCAAAGGTGAACAACGCCACCGTGGAGCCCGCCGCATAGTCCTGCACGTACAGATTGAAACTTCCCGTCATATCCTTCCAGATACCCGACCGGTCCGTACGAATGGCCGGGAATACCTTCTGGATGGACGTATCCAGGAGTTGCGCCGCCGGATCCTGGGTATTGTCCAGCAACACGGCCTCCCCGGCATCGTCGGAAAGAAAGGTGAGCATCAGTTTCCGGGTTTGTCCGGGGCCTAAGGAATCCGCCTCGAAGGCATTTCCCTCGAGGGCGCCCAGAAACGCGTGAAAGGTGACTGCGTCCGGCGTATACACCACCACGGTGGATCCGGCGGCATAGTGCTGTATGTAGAAGTTGTGACCCGGGCTCTCCATGGAGTCTTTCCATATTCCATGGTATTGCGCGGACCCGACGCCTCCCGAGAGCATCCATACAATACCCGCCGCGCAGGCGACCCAAAACACGAGAAAAAAACGACGATTCGTCCTCGTTCTCATGTTGCATCCCCCTATGCATTGGAATGTTCTTGGCTGTTGGGTGAACGACCTGGAATGAACACGCTCAGAGCGGTTTCGTGCTCCCTGCGTCGGGCGAGGCGGAGAACAACGGCTTTAACCGGGGCGCCGGACTGGATTCCCCGGGAAAGGGTCCCTTCGGGAAGGTCGGCGTACAGAGGGGCTTGAAGACGATTCCATGCTTAACACCCTGGTAAGGGTTTCATGGTTCCTCTTCAGGCCAAACTACTCCCTAGTTGAATTGTAACGGAGGGGCGGAAACATGCACAAGTTTTTTTTGGGGGGTCCGGATCCGGGTCTGGGTTCGGCGCGGTGGTGCTCAGGAGGCGATGGAAACCCGTGGGAAGTGCGTCCGGCGAATCACGTTCCCTCGAGCGTTGCCGCAAGCCGCTCGATTTCCGGTCTAACAGGCTGTTGAAAAACGCGATCTGCTGTGTTGCGCTTCATCCTTACGTCATTGCGACGTACTGGCAGGGCGCACCGGGCGCCTCGGCCCGCAACTCCTCGGGAATGCGTTTGGCCGCCTCCCCCAGTACCTCCAGACTCCGAAGCACGGCGTTGATCGTCTTACGGTCGCGAGCGGACGCCTTGAAGGACATGCCGGAAGTGAACAGGGTCGTTTCCTCCATGGCGGTCAAAATGTCTTCGAGATAATCCCGATAGTCGCGTTTCATAGCATGACCGCTTCCCTCAAGATACGACGGCCGATGCGCGGATCCTGAGGAATGAGGCGACCATGCAGTACGCCCCAATGATGAAGGATGCGGCGTCACGCCAAAGGCGTGAAAGCAGAGGGCGTTTTTCACCAGCCGGATCAGTATGGCGTAGAATTCGGTGAAAATGCAGCGTCTTTTCAATAGGCGCGGGTCCAAGCCCTTACACAGCGCATCCATGGAGGGTTGCTAACGGGGGGACCCCGCACGGAACAGGCGTGAAGGCGAGGAGACCCCTCTGTTTTCCGTTCCGGCGGGCATGCGGAAGTGGAAGGTGCACGGATGGGATAAGTGGAACCCCCCCCTCCGAAGAAGCGGTTTCGCCACCGGCCTACCGGGCATCCCGGGCACGGAAGGAAAGCAGCGGCGGAGGCCGCAAGCATGCTTGGGCCTCCGCGGGATGGTGCGCGAGCGATTCTATGATCTCACGCGCGCTAAAGGGTCCTAAATAGGGTGTCGCCGGCAGGAAACTACGGAGTCAAATCCGCGCAGACGGCGTAACAACTCAGCGTTTGCGCTGACGCTTCCGTGTTAAAACCCGTTACCGACCATCCTGAAAGACCTGCAGCTGGCTGGTTTACCAGGATCGTGAATGTTGCGAATCCCATATTCCATCCTCCGCTGACGGCTTTGTCTCCGGGATTACAGGATGCCGTGCACATTTTAAGGCCGTTCGACGATATACTTTCGGAATGGGAGACGGTATAGAAGTCTAGGACACCTGCAGGCCCCTGGGGCCCTTGGGGTCCAGTAGCGCCCTGAGGCCCTGTATCGCCCTGGGGACCCGTATCACCCTGAGGACCGGGATCGCCCTGTGGGCCCTGCGGTCCCGGGTCTCCCTTTTCGCCCTTGCCGAATCCCGTGAAGGTGCGCTCCAGAAGGAAGTCGATGGGATCCTGGCCCGCCAGGGTCAATGTGGCCGTGGCGGTATCCTCGTCGATGAACTGCATGCTCAGGTGATGGCCCTGGCCCCCCAGGTCGTCGGCGTCCACGCCCATGGACTCGAAATCGGGCGCCAGAAAGGCGGCGAAGTCCACGGCGTCGGGCGAGTAAATGACCACCACGGAATTGTCCGCGATGTCGTAGGATTGTACGTAGAAGTTGTCGTTGGGCCGCACCGGGTCCCCTTTCCAGATGCCGCTCTGGGCCAGGCAGGGGGATGCCGCCGTTGCGAAGGCCGCCAATACGCAGGAAGCGATCAAAAGCCACCGAGCCATCGTGTTCTCCTTTCCCTGAATCCGTGAAACGACGGCTATCATTTTATTCCGAATTGGTCCGTAACTAGTTGATAATGTATGCAAAGTCTGCGATAGTGTTTCCTGTTGTCAATTCACTGAACAGGTGAGGGCTATGCAGAAAATCAGCATCGAGAG